>JAABUP010002420.1_pt1 | contig 36166 bp, 37 predicted proteins | sample 5559201 | NCBI WGS metagenome assembly JAABUP01 (sample SAMN10711887, study PRJNA513373) | rock metagenome | isolation source: Antarctica rocks | place: Antarctica
GAATGTGAAGTTAGGGGTTGGAGGTGCAGGGCGTGGAGGGGAGGGGGAGCGCCAGCGTCTTGGGAGTGAATAGGGTGGAGGGGAACGGGAGCGCCAGCGTCTTGGGGGTGAGTAGGGTGGAGGGGAACGGGAGCGCCAGCGTCTTGGGGGCGAATAGGGTGGAGGGGAACGGGAGCGTCGGGCTCTGCGGCGAGGAATGGAGGGAGGGGAACGGGAACGCCGGCGTCTTGGGCAAATGATAGTGGGAGAGTAGGGTGGAGGGGGTGAAGGGGAGCGCCGGCGTCTTGGGCAAATGATAATGGGCAAGTAGGGTGGAGGGGGTGAAGGGGAAAGGAATGAATAGGCAGAGCCCATCGTAGCTGGCACGGAGGGATTGCTGTTGAAATAAGAAATTGTGTTGTGGTCGATCAGCCGATATCTGCAGAAATTAGCTCGCTGAATGCTTTCGATTTGCTTTGCTTGGTGAGCGAAGTGTATTGAAAGTGTTCAATGAGACTGGTTCTGTGGATGAGGCAGATGGGCGAAAAAAATGAAGAGGGCGATGAACCTGCTTCTTATATAGATCAAGATGGAAGCTCGGGCAGAGCGGTCGGGACGAACTGCACAAAGGAAACCCCTCGGACAATGTTATTGTTCAAGAAGCTAGGCTGAACAGACACCTTTGTGCGTTGGTTATTAACGATGTTCGAACAAGGGGACCGTAAAGGACAATGCCATTATCCGCCGAAATGGTAAATTGAACAATGCCATCGTGTAATGGACAAAGAAGGCAGAAGCAGAAGCCACTGATGCAGAACACCGAACGAGAAAGCTGTAGTGAAGAAAAGGACGTTGCTGAGACAGACTCCACCGTGTACAGTTGCACGCCGGCTACGGTCACTAATCTTGTCTTGAGTGATGTCGCTGCTTCTTGAGTAGTGATGCTCACGACATTCTCAGGTTGTGAGCAGATTATTTGCGGCGGAAGCGGTTATGCGTTTGATCTATGTGATGCACCAGAGAGGGGAGAACGCACTGGATACTGCGTGCCATTGATTTAGCTTCATGAAAGGCTTAGTCCATCATTTGGACGTGACTTATTACATAATGTCAGCATCTTAGTATTCATAATTTGTATACTCACAAAGGCGAAGCTTACTTTGGTTCATGGAATCACGAGAAGTATGTTTTCGTATTTTACATAGTCTTCGTAGAAAATATCAGTCAGTGTATTGAATTGCGTCCTAGTATTTGCGCCCCAGTATTTGACCCCCAGTATTTCAGATTAGATAGAAAAGATTTTCTTCAAAGGAAATTCAATCGCCGCAAGGTTCAAAGTCGACGGAGAAATCCCCAAGATTCTCTAGCACGAGAGAGAGTCTCTGCGCTAGCTTCCTCGCCATCGTCAGCTGCTTCATCCACTCTTCCCAGTCTTGCTCCAGAAAGCGTTTTCGCTTGTCGTGTCTGTAGGTAAAATAGTTCTTGTCAAAGTTTGATGTCCTTCCTTTGTAGGTGAAAGGTAGGCCGCTGTTCCGCCGGACAAGCGACTGTTGCTGTGGTGCGCGATGCGCATTCGGGCTTTCGATCGTGCTATATCCGGCCCAACGTGCAGTGGAGTCCCAGAAGTGGCATCCCTCTCCATGTCCGCTGCTCAAGCCCGATGGATTGAGTGCGAGGGGCGGTAAGGGGGCGGTGTGCAATGTCGGTCCTCTTGGTGGATGATAGTAGAGTATGCTTGTCGCCGTGGTAAGAGCGGGTAGTCCATCGCCCTGGAGGTCAAGGGCCGCAAGGATATTATCAAGAGTCTCTTCTAGTTGAGAAAGTCGCAAGGATTCCTCAGCGAAGGGAGTGAATGTTATCTGTGAGGTCGTATCGGCCCCTCGTCGAGGTATGCGCGTTAGCCGCTGTTCGAGAGGTGGAGTTGGAATGATCTCGAGGTTCTCGGTAGGTAAGGTAGTCTCCACCTCTCGTCGAGGTGTGCGGGTCAGCCGCTGTTCGAGAGGCTGAGTTGCAAAGATCTCGAGGCTTTCAGTAATCGCGGGTATCATGGAGGTTTCCTGCCTATGGATGATCGGATCAGCTTTTCTTCTAGGGAAGATGGGAAAGGGACTGTTCCTGAAGGTGATGAATTCTGGAAAGAGTAATCCATCGAGCGGTGGTAGTATGCTCGGTGGTTCCTCCGGGCGCATGTCCAGCCGCGAAGATGGACGAGGCGGATGAGCCTGGGATGCATTTTCGGGTTCATTATCTTCTTGTTCGTTCGAGATATGCAGTTCGAATGTCTCATGTGTAATCTCGTCACCAAGGAAAAGCTCGTCTGGATAGGCTTGATGCGAGGGTGGTGACGGAGGAGGGGAGACAGATGGAGTGGAAGGAGAATCAGGATTCATCACGCGCAAAATAGGCGGTTCATGCTCGGATGCGTTGTGATATTCGTCAGAAGGGGATTCATAGAGCTGTTGGCAGGGTGTTGGGGAAATATGCCGAGCTTCTATCGTAGGGTTTCGTGGCCTCTGTGGAAAATATTCTGCCGCGGAGTCCGGTAAGATAATCGCCAAACCGAAGGCTGAGGCACGGCGGATGCGCCGTAGGATCTTTCTGAGCTTTGCCATGATGTGTGATTGATTGTGGAATTGTTTGAGTTCGGGCTCGGAGTCGGAAGCACTCTGCTTGCGTTGGACAAAATAGATCTCTGAGCTCTGATCAGGTTCCTGTATCCTTCAAATGCAGCGCGATGAAGGTTTTCGCGTCGCTCGGCTGGCAAGCGTGTAGAAATCTCGACGAGCTTTAATTCTGTGGATGAAGAGGAAGACCTGATGGGGAGCAAGAAATGAAACGGCGCAAATTATCCATATATAAGCCATCCTCGTCTTCGAGTAATCGTGGCCGACAAAGGCCGTGGCTAGACAATGGCATTGTTCACGCCGATCAAATAACACGGCAGTTGAACAAAGAAACAACGAGCGTTTTGTTGATCGCTATGTTTACTGGATTTAGTTGTTGTCTGTGTGAACAAAGACGTTTGTTCAGCGGGTGCTCAAATGTTGAAATGTTGATTGATGGAGGATTCGAACTCCAAGCGCAAAGGTGTGAAATTCCAACCAGATTCCGCTCAAACAGGCCCAAGGCATTCGACGGAACGAACACTTTCGAGTGCAATGAATGAATTTCATTGGTAAAAAAAAAATGCAAAAGCTTCAATCAGAGCATCTGTAGCCTCGTACTACAGATGGTCCGACTGTACGAAACCCCCCTGGGGTTTACTTCAAATCCGGCACCGTATGCGTGATCTGGTTGTTAGCTCTCCGACTCGTCTTAAGGAGGTTCCCAGGCGCTCTCCTACTTCTTTTAGCCCTTTAGTCACTGGGCATTACTGGTAGTCTCCTACGACCCATAGGCGTCCTTTTACAGAGCGTGGGGAAAGCCGAAGCTTTGATTATGTAGTAACTCCAAACCCAAACATGACAAGGCAGAAGAGGAGATCGTGGTACTAACCCATAGTTGAAACATTGAGCTAACAGTCCAGATCGGATAAAGGGAACTCCAATATCGAAAATTATAAACCATTCGAACAACCAGAACACGGACCACCAGTTCCGGTGCAGTAATTGCATTGTGCTCTTGACTTTTATGGAAATTAAATTATCTTTTGACTGCTCCTGCTTTATACTGTAATATAATTGTCTTCGAGTTCTTGTGGGGGACGTGATCGTGTCTGGTACATACAGCACCTCGCTCTGCATCTTCCTATACTTGCGACCGGCACCCACTTAATATCGTGGGAGTCTATCCAATTGACAATCTCGACATGGATAGAAGATGCGTATGTATTTGACAAGATATCAGGACTGCTGACAGCGCCTGGAAGATAGCTGTGTCGTTCCGCTGCTCTCAAGTCACGACTGCCAGAATGAAGCTCGATTGATGCGACCGTGCACTCTCAGCATCGTGACTGTGCGGTTATACGACCACGACAGCTGGAATTGTCTCTTTGATCTGGCGCCTAGAGGTGAACAAAGTTTGGACTCTAAAGCCATCGTTTGACAAGCGGGACGAATAGACGGAGAAGAGTTGGATACTTGCGGAAGATCATGGTCGAGGTAGCAGAAGAAGACATAAACACGCAAGAGAGACATAGCAAGAGCTCTGGTTAAACGCGAAGACGGATGATAGACGGAAGGCCTTTGGGGGACTTCAGGAAGCGGTCCTTGGAGCCGACACAGTGAGCAGTTACTGGAGACCTGTGGATAGGTCTTTGTTACGAACTCGGTGGTCTTTGGATGCTGGACAGAGCCACCGAGCTGGCCTGCTTGCCATGGAACCCTCATGCCACAGCTTGGGTCAATTAGAAGGTCAGTTGAGTACGACAGGGACAAGGACCTTCATTAGTCCACAACCAGACTAGAATGAAGATGACAAGCCCAGCAAACACCAGCAAAGAAGGGCTGGTATCCATGATCCGAGGTGGTTATACTTCCTTCGAAGGTCACTCAACGTCAAAGATGTCTAAGAATTGCAGTACTGATACTTTACGAATGAGGATGGGGAAGGGTTGTAGTCGAAGGATCCAGTCAGAGCTCATCGCTAAAAGTTCCCACCCGTTTTGTGAGACGGTGCCAAGGCGGGGATCTATTGGACAGGACTCCGGTATTGGGTTCGGAGAGCTGCATCTACCCTGTGATGAGACCAGTGCGGGGTCAGTGCATGCTCAGGCATCTTTGTCCCCAGACTCTGCTAAAAGGACCCTCTCATTGACTACTCTATGGCGTATTAATGATTAATGATTAATGATTAATGATTATTCATTTGTTCATTTATCGATTATGAAATATCCATTCATTTTGTGGCTTGGTGCGTTGCAAAAAGGGCCGGTACAGAAGTCGAGAAAAGAATAAAGTGTAATGCAGTCCAGTACAGCACCTTGTAATTCGGAGAGTGCTCCATTCCACTGACACTATGCTTTGTGTGTTGAATAGGGATGGCGTACAATATCTGTAATTCATGTACATAAGCAAATGGCAGACTTAATCATCATAAGGGACAGGCAATGCGTACATATCTAATCTCTATGCATTTTGATGCTTCAATTGTGCGTCATGCCGCGAGCTATTTCTTCTCACATCTTTAGCCGGATCGAAGTTTGCAGCCCCCCAGAAGCTTAACGCTGCCTCTCCACCAAACCTCCACCTAAAGCTGCTACGACCCGACATTCCTTTTCTCCTCTTGCTCTTTGCTGAGCATCTCTGAGTCCATCAAGGCGGAGATTGACATCGAGCGTGGATGTCAATTGAGGTCGGTACATAATCTTCTGAGCTCTGTAACAATTGTTTCTTCGAGTGTGGGGAAGCTTCCCAGCTCGCTCTGTGCTTGTGCGGAATTCACCAGTACTGACCCGCAATTACCTCAACCAGATATCTCTACATTCCCGGATCGGTCGAGAAACTTAGCAGCACCGTCAGCCTAACCTATTCAAGGAAGTAGACTTTGGTTGCGCTCCGCTGTGATGGCCTCAGATGTCGCTGGTGCGCACACCAATGGCACCATGGAGGACGCAGACTCCGGGAAGCGAGATATCAAGAACCATTTACTATTCGAAGTGTCGACAGAGGTTGCGAATCGAGGTGAACATCCGGTTTGCGGCGAGAGATCGACTTGCCACTGACTAGCATGCAGTTGGAGGAATCTACTCCGTGATAAAGTCGAAAGCGCCAGTCACCACCGCGGAGTATGGCGATAGATATACTCTCATCGGCCCACTAAATAGAGCCTCGGTATCTTGGAGGCTTTATCCCAACTTCAAAGCCGCGCACTGACGTATACAGGCTGCCGTTGAAGTCGAGCCTCTTACGCCAACAAACCCCGAACTTGCAGAATCGATAACGAACATGCAAGCGCGAGGTATTGGGCTCGTGTACGGTAGATGGCTGATTGAAGGTGCTCCTCGAGTTCTCTTGATCGACACCAGGACTGGCTACCGGTTCCTGGACGAATGGAAAGCCGACCTGTGGAATACGGCCGGCATACCCTCACCTCCTGGTGACGATGAGACCAACGAGGCAGTAGTCTTTGGATACCTCGTGGCCTGGTTCCTTGGAGAGGTATACCGCTCAAGCGTAACAAATTGCGGGCGGTGCTGACCAGCGAATAGTTTGTGTCTCATGAAAAGCGTAGAGCCATCGTGGCCCATTTTCACGAATGGCTGGCTGGTGTTGCTCTTCCTCTGACAAAGAAGAGACGGATAGATGTTACGACCATCTTCACCACCCATGCGACGCTCCTTGGGCGCTACCTCTGCGCTGGTTCTGTGGACTTCTACAACAATCTGCAATACTTTGACGTGGACGCGGAAGCTGGTAAACGTGGCATTTACCATCGCTACTGCATCGAGCGTGCAGCTGCACATGCCGCGGATGTCTTTACGACCGTCTCACACATCACCGCGTACGAAAGCGAGCATCTGCTTAAACGCAAACCAGACGGAGTATTACCGAATGGGCTAAACGTCAAGAAGTTCTCCGCTATGCATGAGTTCCAGAATCTTCATCAACAGTCAAAAGAGAGGATACACGACTTTGTTCGGGGTCATTTCTATGGTTACAATGACTTCGAGCCTGAGAACACTCTGTATTTCTTCACTGCCGGAAGGTATGAATATCGGAATAAGGGCGTGGACATGTTCATCGAGGCTCTAGCACGCTTAAACCACAGGCTGAAAACGTCTGGATCAAGGATGACTGTTGTCGCTTTCATCATCATGCCAGCACAGACTCAGTCTTTGACCGTCGAGGCACTAAAAGGTCAAGCGGTGATCAAATCACTCCGGGATACCGTCGACATTATCGAGCGAGCTGTTGGGAAACGCCTATTTGACCGCTCGCTGACTTGGCATGAGGGTGATAATCTACCTGACGACAAGGACTTGCTAAGTAGCGGGGATCGCATCATGCTTCGGCGCCGGTTATTCGCCATGAAGCGGCACACTTTGCCACCAATCGTTACTCATAACATGGCAAATGATGCGGAAGATCCGATCCTAAACCAGATCCGCCGCGTCCAGCTCTTCAATCAGCCTTCGGACCGTGTCAAGGTCATCTTTCATCCTGAATTTCTCAACTCCGCAAACCCAGTACTACCTCTTGATTACGACGATTTCGTTCGTGGTACGCATTTGGGTGTTTTCTCCTCGTACTACGAGCCATGGGGTTATACACCAGCTGAGTGCACGGTCATGGGCGTACCCAGCATCACCACGAACCTGTCCGGATTTGGATGTTACATGGAAGAGCTCATCGAGAACTCGTCAGACTACGGTATCTACATTGTAGATCGCCGGATGAAGGGTGTAGATGACTCGGTCAATCAACTCACTAGCTTCATGTTTGATTTTGCCGCGAAAAGCCGAAGACAGCGAATCAACCAGCGGAATCGTACTGAGCGTCTGAGTGATCTCTTAGACTGGAAGAGGATGGGTATGGAATATGTCAAGGCTCGGCAATTGGCCCTCAGAAGAGGTAGGTCGTCTACCTACATGAGCTGTGAGAGATGTGATCACTAACCGTGGTTCAGCTTACCCGTCATCCTTCGAAGACGAGTACGAGGAAGGAGGTTTCTTCGACGGCACGGAGCAGAAGATTGCAAGACCGCTCTCTGTCCCCGGCTCACCGAGAGATCGTACGGGGATGATGACTCCTGGCGACTTTGCTTCGTTACAGGAAGGTCGTGAAGGGCTGAGCACGGAGGATTACATTGCATGGAAATTACCGTAAGTCTACAATGCCACACCGATTCCAACTTTAGTGACCGTGCTGACCATCTTGTGACCGTAGTGAGGAGGAAGATCCTGCCGACTATCCTTTTCCATTAAATCTCCGGTCCCCAAAGAAGCCGACTGGTCCTACGTCTCCCATCGATGGCGTCATGAACGGTGCCACATTACCGTCGAGAGAAGATGGTGACAAAGGTATTAGTCTCGAGCGTAATAGCATGCAAAGTGAGCGTTCATGATGCCGTTGGCGGCAACAGCGATGAGGTGTGAATACGGGTTGGCAAGCTGGGGATGATTGTATTATTGTACATTGACTTCCTTTGATTTGAATACTTCCGAATTGTACACTGCATCCGTCCGAAGCGATCGACTTTGCACTTGTTCAGCGATTACTCTTTCCGCGCGGCCAGTGTGTTCCTCTCGTACCCGGTTGTCCTTTCTGTACTCGTACCTATCAACAGCTGAGCCTGTATTTGATGAGAACCGTCTACATGAAATCGGAAGTTTGGCGAGCGAATCTGGGAATGTACTGTTATTGACATAAGTAGCGGGCTAGAAAGTTATGGTTCTTTGAAACTCTTTACTTTGTTCGCAGCTTCAGCGAAAGGCGTGATGGTTGAGCACACATGCACCACCGCCATGAGCCTGCAGTTCATGGCTAAACATATATGTACTCTCCCCTACCTGATACTAGCAACGCCAAGCAAATACTCCAACCCCTTACATACCCCATTTCCCCTCTCTACTACATGCATCTATCCCTTCTCAGCCTCCATCCTAGCCCTCAGATCCCTAACCAACGCCTTCGCCTCCTCAACCTCGACCCCATCCTGACAAAGCTCATTCGCCAACTCCATCGCCCTAGCCAGGCCCCCTCTCGAGAATTCGTACCTGGCCAACCACATCCGCGCTTTACTAGTCGTAGCCGTGACACCCACGCCCATCCCAGGCCCTCCTCCCCTCCTGTCCCCACCACCACCATCGTCATCGTCTTTCCCGGGCCCCTCCTCTTGCGCAAGCGTCAACTCCATATACGCAGCCGCTTCCTCGGAATCGCCGAGTTTCTCATACATGCTCGCGATCTGAAACAGCGTCTCCGGATCCATCACCCCGCTCGGCGTATCCATGTAACTGGCCCCGGACCCGAACGAGCTGCCCGCATCGTAATACGTGCCCGCCACCAGCGCGCGCTTATGGGCCTTGATGCTCTGGACCGGTTTGCCCATCTTGTTGAAACAACTGCCGACGGCCTGCCACATTTTGGGGTCGTAGGGCCGTAAGCTGGCGGCGCGTTGGTAGTAGAAGAGGGCGTAGTAGTGCATTTCGAGGACCTCGTACGTCTGCCCGAGACCGTACCAGGCGCGGTAGTCCTTCCGGTTGACGTCGACGGCGCGGCGGTAGGATTCGATGGCGGCGTGGGTGTTTTTCATCTCGACGTATTCGTGGCCCATGAGGGTCCAGGCCGAGAGGAAGGAGCGGTCGAGCGTTAGGGCCCGGCGGAAGTACATGACTGCTTTTTCGTGTTCGGATTTGAGGGAGTAGTAGTTGCCGACCACGCAGCAGGTCTCCGGACGGAATTTGTCGGTGGACGTGGCGAGCTGGGCGAGGAAGGCGAGTTTGGGCCGGTTGGACATGACGTAGAGGATGTTCGAATAGTGGTCGAGGGAGTCGATGCGGTGAGGGTCGTGATGGATTAGCGCGGAGAAGACAGACTCGGCCTCATCAAAGTCTGTATTATTTCTTCAGCCGCGGAACGTACCACAGAGCTGAACGAATGGTTACCTTTCGAATGATAGAAAAGAAGCGCTCGTTGGGTCTTCAAAAATTGGCTGTGTGGAAAGATGCTTTCAAGCTCCGTCAATTGACCGTGGGTTTGATCTGTGGACTGGTATAGCTCTTGGCTTGTGTAAAGATGGAAGATAAGGGTCATTATGTTTTGCGGTAATTCCGGTGTAATGCGGTTCAACTATAAACATATCAGCATCGATGTGGTCTGATTGAGAGACCATGACTGACATACCTCCTCAACACTACCCAGGAGCTCGCTCAACTCAAGCCAAGCTCCCCAATTGTAAGGATATAAATGAACACTTCTGATAAACCACCTCTTTGCTTCTTCGTCGTTCTTGCCCTTTGCGAGTACAATACCATACAGATACTCTAGCCATCCTTGGCCATACTCTTCCGGCTGTCCTTCTTTCCTCCTCGCAGCAAACCATCCTTCTAACCCTCGCCCAAGACCTACTAACTCCTTGTTGACAGTGGCCCCTCCATCCTGAGGCCCAAGTATCATCTCACTATCTTCATCTTTGCGCTTTTCACCAGACATGTACTTTGCGTAAAGGGCTAAGAAGAGCGCTTTCTGGCTCAGGCGGGGCAAGGTGTTGCGTGGTGATATAGCAGGGTTTGTCGAAACTTTTGATTTCACTTTCTGAGGAGTTGAAGGTGTCTGTATGTTCTTCGAAGGAGAAATCGTCGACATCGGCCCCCTTGGAAGTTTCGAAGGGAGGAAGACCGCGGCGCAGCGGTCATATTCGCGGCAGTCAAAGTAGGATTTGGCTAGGAGGTACTTATGTAGCTCTTGAGATTCAAGTCTGCGTTCAATGGCGTCGGTGTTGGTCGTAACTACTATTGGGGATGATGGCGGAGGAGGTTCGGCATTGTCCATGGGAGAGTCGGGATCCGTGTCTGATCCTGCGTCTGGATCGGATAAAGGTAGGGACGTCAGCAGTTCCGCTGCCCTGGACGGGATCAGCTTCAAGCGCAGCAGTCTACATTTTGGCAGAGCTTGATATCACCATTTGGCAGACTGATAGAGGCAGCGCTCCGAGCACTTTACCACCGCGTCCTCTAGAGTTGAGCGCAATTGCTCGGCGTTGCGCGCTGTGAATTTGACCATCCTGTAGAACCGAGAATGAAGATCACATTAATACTTCGTGTCCTATCAGGTGCTCATAGTCATCGTAGGTAAAGTACTTCATTTTGTGTGACACGGGTAGCTGCAAGAACGGGTAGTCGCGTTGCCATATGGTGAGATCTATGGTACAAGATTGATACCTCGGCTCAAAACGTGACTACTCTGCAAGCGATTGACATCAATCGACCTTCACTCTTATTATCCCAGAGTACTACAGTGCCTGTGTCAACAATGACGACGGTGTAATCGGTACCTTAGTCTACCCTTGCATCATGCTAGCCTGATCGAAGCTAGCCTTGTTTTGGTAACAGCCGGAGCTAAGCATCCCGACCAACCATAAAAGGCTAGTGCGAGCCTAGAACGCCGAAGGAAAGCTGACCGCCTTCTTCTGCCCCTACTATAAACAAATAAAATATCAATACAAGTAGACTTGTAAGGAACGACAACAGACTCCTCCACCGGCTGCCATTTAAATCTACTATATCACCAATACTACACTCCTAATGCCAACTTGGGCTGGAATTTGAAAACCTTGCCGTTTGATAGTGTCTACACTGCCTTCTAATCTCTCCCCAAGATGCCCACAACACTGAAGGAATTCGAGTCTGTTTTTCCCAAGCTCGTGGAAGACCTCAGCGAGCATGCGAAGGAACATGGCATACCAACGAATGCCCTGAGTTGGTATCAGAACGTAGGTTCTCTGCCTTGAATCCATATCTGGCACCCTTCTCAGCTTTCAACTCATTCATGCAAAGCTTATAAAGTTTATCTAGTCCCTCAATCACAACACAGTCGGCGGGAAATGCAACCGGGGCATGTCCGTCGTCGACACAAGCTCTCTCCTTCTTTCCCGTCCCCTCGCCGATGACGAATACTTCCGTTCCGCAGCCCTCGGCTGGATGACCGAGCTTCTACAAGCCTTCTTTCTTGTCTCCGACGACATAATGGACTCCTCCAAGACCCGTCGCGGTAGTCCCTGCTGGTATTTAATGCCGAACGTCGGCATGATCGCCATCAACGACGCCTTCATGCTCGAATCCTCAATCTACATCCTCCTGCGGAAACACTTCCGCCAGGAGAAATGCTACGTCGACTTACTCGAACTCTTCCACGACATCACCTTCAAAACTGAGCTCGGCCAAACCTGCGACCTTCTGACCGCGCCTGAAGATCACGTCGACCTGTCCAATTTCTCAATGGAGAAATATACATTCATTGTCATCTTCAAAACCGCATACTACTCTTTCTACCTCCCCGTCGCGCTGTCGCTATACCTCCTCGATCTCGCCACTCCCAAGAATCTACAGCAGGCGAAAGACATCCTCATCCCGCTCGGCGAGTACTTTCAGATACAAGATGACTACCTCGATAATTTTGGGGCCCCCGAAACAATTGGCAAGATCGGCACAGACATTCAGGACAACAAATGCTCGTGGTTGATCAACCAGGCTTTGAAACGAGCTTCCCAATCTCAGAGAAAAGTGCTAGAGAGAAATTACGGGCAGAAAGATTCGACAAAGGAGGCGGAGGTGAAGAAGGTGTTTGCCGAGCTGAAGCTCGATGAGGTGTATCGGCAGTACGAAGAAGAGAAAGTCGGGGAGATACGGAAGATGATAAGTCAAGTGGACGAAACTGAGGGGTTGAAAAAGGAGGTGTTCGAAGGATTCTTGGGGAAGATCTACAAGCGTAAGAAGTAGACAGTCTTGAAAAGCAATAAGTAGAATTCTATGGAGCCTGACGTATGTATGGCATGCTCCAGGATGATAACCCAAGAGACCCAAAGTCTAGATAGCAGAAATCACTTGACCGCTCATGTAGCACGCTTAGAGTAATGGATTTCTGTTGAGGGCCGATGAACCTCCGTCGCTTGGCGATGACAAGACAATAAAGTACGATGAAGAGAGAAACCATGCAGGCGAAGCATCTACCTCCAAGTCAGCGAAGGAGACCTGCCCGCAGGTATCCAAATGATTCACAGTTTATCGATATCAATAATACTGGTCATGGAATCATATAAAAACGATCATCACTCCCCATCATAGACCCACTCCACCATCCCCCTCCCCACCCCCTCCTCCACCCCCTCCTCCACAACCCACCTCACTCTCCCCGAGAACCGACCTCTCCACGCTCCTTGCCACTCCTCACTCGACTCATCCACACCCCTCCTCTCCGACCCCTGCACATCCTCCAATACCCTCCAATCAAAAAACTCGATATCCTGATAAAGGTCAATCCTCGCAATCTCACGAATCAACCACGCCGTCGCGATCGGCCGGTTCGATTCCACCAGTACGATCTTCCTCTTCCTCTGTACGGTCGATGCTGAGGGGTCGGTGGGTGGAGGATTGGAGTGAGCGGCGAAGCGAAGAGGGTCTGTGAAGACGGTGGTGTTGTGCGTTGGAAGGAGGGTTTCGGTTAGGTAGGGCATTTTGGAGATGCAGGGGCTGAGGAGGATGAGGGTGTTTGTGAGACTGCATTCGTGGCGGGTGGGCGTTCTGCTGGTTTCGGGAGTTCCGGAGCGCGCTGAGGGGGTGGTTGCTTGTGTTGTGGCTGAAGTTTGTGTTGAGGATGATGGTGCTGGGTTATCGTCGGCCGGCTGGGATTGCTCCGTGGGCGTTGGGTTGGGCGTCAGCGCCACGTTGGCTATGGGCTTACCCCATTGCTCCATAGGATCTTGAGAATGAGTATCGTCCGGAAGGTCTATAACTTTCTTCATCGCTTTGACTGGCGGCGACGCTCTTCGTCGATAAGAGGGATTCGTGATTTCGGAGAGCGGTACTTTGCTAGATGCACATGTCGTGGAGACGACTAGCTTAGGCACGGTCTTATAGCAATCTGTAGCGGTGGACTTTCTTCTCTTCGATACGATGCCTTGCTGGTTCCCACTCATCGCGTCTGCACTTCGCTTTGTGCTGCTCCTAGAAGAATGGCTCGCTTCACAAATACTTGACGTTTTGAAGTACATACCCAGCACTACTTCTGGGGAAGATGTAGGTGGGGTTGGCAGAGACACCGTAGATTGCGAATGTTGCGTGCTTTGCCAAGAAGCAGCCCCATCACTCTGGAGACGCGACTCTCCTGGAAGCATCTCCTGCGTGTCGACGCGTATCAGAGGTCTCGGCGCCGTGACCTTTGTACGTCTTGGAGAGATGCTGTGAGTTCGGGAGGGTGCAGAGTCGTTTGAGCTGAGCAAGGCAGTTTGAGAATCTTCCCAGCAGGCCAGAGTACCGCTTTTACCTCTGTCCGCTTGTTCAAGCCTTGCAATCCATGCGGCGTCCTCCTGCGAAGCGACATCAACGGGAACGTTCCTTGCTTGATCAGCCATCTTCTCGTACTCCGAGAAACTGACGGTGTCGCGAAAACTCCTGTCCCAGTGAATCTTCAGTACACGTGGAAAGCGTAAGGTAAAGTAGTCCGTGTTTGGCAGCTTGTCGAAGCCACTTCCCATAACCTCAAAAACGAAAGGCTCGCGGAAGACTACCTCCATTTTCTGATCCAGTGCCGACAACATGCATACGTTGAATTCTTCATATATGCCGCCCGGGTCGCAAGGCTTTGACTTGAACTGGCCTTGCTGGTTGATTGTCTCCAGGTCTTCTTTTTCGACGCTCTGATTTACCACATCCACCACTTTAAACACTGGTTTCGCATCAAAGCGGAGCACATCTTCCTTGTTCTCCAGGCAGGCAATGTGAAAATGCGTCCATGGAAGATTCTTGATGCCCGCTGCCTTTGCAGCGTTACTGTCATAGCCTGCACCAACGACTGCAAAGTCAGCGGTATCACCCAGCCCTTGAATATAGTCTTTCTTGAGTTTGATCCAACGTCCAGCATAATTATCTCTCGAGTGTTCCATCATAGTAAAGTATGGTTCGTCACACGGCTTCAGCACAAAGCCTTCCCATCGCTGTGTGATGCCGCTCGCAAAACCCCGCTGAAGTCGCTTTGGACCATCAGGTGAAGAGAAATAGATTTCTTCTCGCATTACCAAATCTGCTCTACCAGGTATAGGACTGACGAGCTGCTCCAAATGCTTTCGGCGATCTCGTTGGGGTTTAGTAAGCACAGGGTCATTATCAATGAGCATGACGTCGTAGAGTATGAGCATTAGGTACTCGAAGTTGTGCTGCCTGCGATTGTATCAGCTGCCGCTAGAACCTGCTATTGATTGCAGATACGCCCACATACTGCGAATCCTTGGCAGTGCCCAAGAAAGACCCAGATCTCGAGACATGCTTGCGTAATTTATGGAACTCCATGATCTTGCCTTCCTCATCACTCCAAACGACCAATTCGCCTTCCAAGATGCACTTACCGGAGAATCCGCAACTCGGTTCTCCAATCTTCAGACACTTCTTGATGGTATCGTGGACCCCTACACGATCTGAGGTAGAGTCTTTCCCACTTTTCGAGAATATCTGTACCCAGTCCTCCCCTTTGGTAAGATCTATATGGATCTGACAGTACTCACCGTCGTACTTTCTTTCCAGACTCATCCTTCTCCTTCCAGCCATCTGCACGCAATGCTTGATGCTCCTCGCTTTCAGATACGGAACCCTCCCAACCTTTACGCCAACCTTTGGCACCAACACCTTTGCGGCACCAGCCCGATAGAATGTTTGATCCTGCTTCCTCGGCTGCGCGGGAGTCCCACCAATTACTGGGCCCCTTATCAAAGCAACGGCAGCATCAAAGGAGTCCTGGAACTTCAATAACTCCGGCAAAAGGAAATGAAAACTCCTCAACACCAATCCCTGCGGCACAACCACAGGTGCATAGCTCTTCAGTAACATCTTGGTAAACCATTTCATGTCCGTGCTGCTCATCCTATGTAAGATAGGCGTAAGAATACTATCCAAGTCCGATGCAGCCCATTCCATCTCTTTGGCCCGTCTTCGAACAGCAGGACTCGAGAAGCGATATTGACCCGCAATCTGAGCAAGAGCCCTATCAATTTCCTCAATCGTGACTTCATTATCTTTCCGAGGGACAGGCATTTCAGCTTGTCTTTGAACCTTCTCAACGCAATCACCCAGATCTCCTCCACCTTTTGCCCGCCATTTGTCAAGTTCTCTAGCCCTGCTGACCCCTAGAGAGAGGCAGCGACCGAGAATCCTCGCTATAGATGGTTCTTTGAGGCCATATACCCTATCCGTTCTCTTCTCGGGGAATAGCGATGACAATAATGCTACGCCATCTGTGTCCGAGGCATCGATGCGAGCGCGATGACAGCGGAACCATTGCTGGACGGTCTTACAATACGTTTCTTTGAGTCTGGCGGGCAGGTAGGGCGGATCATGCGTCTGATGGGCTTCAAGTGATGAGAGAAGGTCGCACAGGTAGCCGAACTTGAAAGGCATGATGTAATGTTATTATGGGCAGCAATTGAGCAATGGATGTCAATTCATAGCAGAGCATCGTAGCAACTTCACTATCAACTATAAAGCAAAGTGTAGAGCAATATAAGCTGTGAATGATGACACTGTTTACAAGTGTTGATGAGGACGAAGGGAAACGCGATTCCTTGCAAACACGCTAAAAGTGGGGACACACGGTGTCACCTGTTATTGTGCTTGACACAAATATAACGACGTGTTATCACGAGGAGGTGCAGTCCAAACAACGATGAGTGTGAGCTGGTGCCAGTTTTCAACTTACTGAATCAGTCGTACAAAATCGATTCGCTAGGGATTACAGAGGTAAGGTTAATGCTCCATCTATTCGCTTTGTCCACCGTCCAGCAATCACAAGCCACTTTGCTCCCCTTGCAAAGCATGGATGACCACAACACAAGAAGCAACGCCGAGGAAAGGTATCAAGTCAGGAAAAAGATAGCCTTCTAAGGATGAGTGGCCGCTAATGTGGCCTGAGTAGGATATTCGATGTGGGAAAAACCGGCGCTTATTGCAACTGTATGCCCCATGTAGGGATTAGGTGCGCTTCGAAGGTTGTGCTCGAAAAGAGCACCCCACAACGGACGCCGTAATCTCCTTACTGCACCTGGCTGACAATCTCGCTCGCTCGTGACAATGACTCCACCATTTGCTGGCATTCTTTCCTCCTCCGGATCGTGTAGTCGCTCTCCTTAAGCAGATCATCCAGCTCATTAGTCCGGTACATGTTCTCGAGTAGCTCGCGTTGCATTTCGTCCTTCGAGAACCTATGCTCATGTCAGCTCTGTTCTTTGTCTTCTCCCTAACTCAGCTTCAACTCACTGTACAAGAGTTAACATGATAGCTTTCGGTACCATATCGATCATTGTCCGCCTGACGATGTTGTAGTACGAGTTGATAAGCAGCTCTATGGACAATATTAGCGTCGAATTGGACGCTTATAAATGTAAAGGTACTTACTAATGACCTCGACTTCCTGCCCTTCCCTCTCGGACAAAGTTCCTGAAGCTTTGAGCGTCGGTGGCGGTGGTTCCATGGCGGCCATCTTCTTCTTATTCTTCGAGGCGAAGAAACTACCGAAAAAGCCTCCGTTCCCGTCTGACATGGCGTCCATTGAGGGACTCGCTGCTCGAGGCGGTACCGTCGGTGGCAAAGGTTTGCCAGTCTTAGGATCGACTTGTGTAGGTTTTGCCGCACTATGCCGGTCGTTGACAATAGCCATAGCCTGGAGAGACAAAGGATTAGATCTCAGTGGGGAATAAGTAGTAGAAGATCTGCATGGAAGAGGATAGCTAGACTCCTTTTGATTATAAACCTGGGAAATGATATCGCCTACCCTATGTCCGTTGAGAAAATCTGGGTGTCCTGTGTTGATGTAGCATGATTCCATTGCCACCAGATCTTTGACTAGTTTGTTCGTCGGATCCATGACTTTCTTGAAGAAGTTGATGACAACCAAATGGAACTTCTCCTTCAGCTGAGGATATCTCCGGAATAATTGCTTGTTGAGCAGTTGGCTAAGGATTCGAACGAGTTCATCGTAGACCAATGAAACGCATTTCAGACTTGGGTCTTCTAATCTCTTGATCTGCTGCTTAACAATCAATTCAAATGCGGTGGTGCCAACGAAAAGAGCTGGTGAAGAACCGGAGGAGTTGTAAAGGATGGTGCGGATGTCAATGTCTTTTACTTGATCGAACGGATCTACAGCCTTGACACCATTCGCGTAAAGCTCATGGAAAACGAAGCTGATTCTAGCACCTCCGGAAAGCTCTATGCTGGACAGTTCCTGGTTGTTACCATCTAGTACTGTGCGATATTCGTTGCAGAACTCCGTTATGATATTGAGAACGATGTTCGCGCTGTTGCCAAGCATTGAGTCCCCAAGTTGATTCAACTCGGTGGAATACTTTTGTAGTGAGGCTGATATTCGTGCTTTGATGTCTGGTAGAGTCTGCTTGATGTGCATCATGAGGATCTGAGCATCGATCGTACAGTTAGCTAGAATTCCCTAAGTGCTGTCCACCTCAAGCGTAGATTTACCAGATTGAGTTTGCGAGCCAGATACGGTGTTCCGCAATATGAACTCTTATTTCGATACGCCTTGTGATTCTCGAAGAAGTTTTTCTCATTCTCCAGCGCATATGAGATGGCCTTTTTGTTTTCGATGTCCCTCTGTCCCCGATTGACCACTGGTACATAACCAAGCCGCAAAGGGATAATTCGCCCAGCCAGAATATCAACGACATCGGTACCCTCGTCCATCAAGTCGACTTTTGTTAGTACACCGATTGTCCGCTGCCCCTCAGGGTCCACTTCTCTCGCTAGCTTTAAACCATCCGAATTTGCCAGATCTGTGTTCGCTGCCGTCACAGCTAAGATGATCGCATTCGACTTGCTGATTTGCTTTAAGACCATCTCCCGAATCTGTTTCTCAATATCCCTTGGCTGATCCCCTACTGGCACCTTCGTCAACCCTGGCAGATCCACCAATGTCAGGGTTAAGACATTCGGCGAGTATATGCGTAGGTTGATAGGTGCTGGCGAAATGCCAGAGTTCCGGCCAGTCTTCGATTCAGTCTCCTTGACAATCTCTTCCCTGATCTTATTGAAGTCGTAGAACTTCTGGCCAGGGATATGGAGAAACTCGCCCCATTCATCGGCATTCGACTCCTTGTCTGAGGTCTTGATCTCTTCGCTGACGCCATTCGTTTGAGGCTTGTTGGGACTCGATCTGTTGATAAGTTGTAGAATAAGAGGTCGCCTTGTCACGATACCTGTCCCTCGTGGCAGGCTGCAATTTGCGACATCAGCACCACCCACCGATAACATCACGGCTGCTGGATTACACGGTCTGCATACAAATCTCTACCCACGATGTTCTCTAATACTGAACTCTTTCCACTTGACTGTGACCCGACCACGGCAATTTGAGGTAAATCTATTGGGTTTTGCACCTGTATAAGGATGAGCTTCGTCAGCGATACACTCCAAAGGCCTGCAGCAATATAACTCCTACCTACCCCTACTGTTGTGAAGACATCTTGCAGCTTATTAACTAAGGTGATGAGTCCTGGGTCGTTCACATTTATCCTGTCAGAGACAACGTGAGCGACGCACAACTTAAATCCAAGTACAGGTAGGGCTCCTTACGAGTACCCCGTTTGGGCGGCCATCGCGGGCGCAAAGGTGACGTGTCGTATAGGAGCAGAAAAACGTTGAGTGCCGTACTCAGGGAGCGAACTTTGCGACGTGGGGCTGTAGGATGGAAGGGTTTCTGTAGAGTACGAAGCTACTCTTCGTTCATTATTGAAGGTTGTGGATGTAGCTTCGCTTGCAGCGCTGAGATATGGGAATGAGGCTGGTGCTGTCCTCGTCACAGTGTGGCGCACTCCAACAACCACCAATCAACAAAATCTACTGCAGAATTCAAGGCATTACTTATGAGAGTGTTACTTTTTTCTATTCAGGCACATGTTTGTGGCAATAACTGCTCCTTCTTTATTCAAGTGTCGCTCCGTAGGACGCGTCACCAAGCTTTGATGCTGCCTCGCTTTTCACCCTCACTCAACGTTCGCATATATAAAACATCATAGGTGGAGTTAAGTGATTCTAAGCTCTATGGCAATGCAGCAAGGCAAATTTCGGAGGTATTGCAGGCATACGTGCCAGACCTCTATGCTGTAGACTGACAATCAGGCTGGCAGTACGACGCCAATTGGCGACAAGATATGGTGTTCCCTCGACCCACCTTCTACTCATCAATCACTGAAGCGAATTTCTCTGTCATGTGCTGTAGTATTTGATCGTACTATGGGATGTTAGCCAGGCTCAATATGCAGATCAGCTGATTCACGGACCTTCTTCGAGATCTTTTCTTCGCCGTCACCAGGGACCTCAAACTTCATACTTCGTAATTGGTTTTGGATGTCACTAGTTGCTTCCCGAATCTTATTCCAGCTCTGACCTTGGGACACAGCTTTCTGGGCCTCATCGTGGTAACCCATGAATGCCTTCATCATGTATTCCGTCTTCCACAGCGGACAAAATTGGTCATAATCACTGTAGCCATTTTGCTGCAAAAAATCGTCCTTCAGTAAGCCGGCAACGTCGAGAGTAATCTTGTCCGGATCACCAAGAGCGGACTTTCCGACAAGCTGTACAACCTGGTCAAGGTCTTCCGAATTGGAGAGAAGCTCCTTGATACGATTTCGGAGGCGAGGGAACTCCGGATGATCCTTCTCATAGAACTTGTCTAAGATCGTGGTGTACTTGCTGTACGATTGAGAGGTGTTGATTGAGGGAAAATGCTTGCGTTGCGCGAGTTTCTTATCCAAGCCCCAGAAAACCTGCACAATACCCAGAGTGCTGCTGGTCACAGGGTCTGAAAAGTCACCGCCTGGAGGACTGACAGCACCAACGATACTGACACTGCCTTCCCTATTTGGACTACCGAGAGAGACGACTTTCCCAGCGCGTTCGTAAAACGACGCAAGCTTGGCACCAAGGTAAGCCGGGAAACCTTGGTCAGCCGGCATCTCCCCAAGACGACCTGAGATCTCACGTAGCGCTTCTGCCCACCGGGACGTGGAATCGGCCATCATAGCAACATCCTTGCCCATGTCTCTGAAGTACTCCGCAACGGTGATACCCGTGTAGATTGAAGCTTCACGGGCAGCGACAGGCATGTTCGAAGTGTTCGCAATGAGCGAAGTCCGTTTCATGATAGGCTCTTTTCGTCCTTCGATATCAATGGAGAGCTGTGAGCAGAATTAGCGAGTGCCGGAGGTGCTATGTAATAGAAGTCGCACCTCGGGAAAGTCCATCAGCACTTCAGCCATTTCATTACCACGCTCACCGCAACCCACATAGATGATGATATCACTATTAGAGAACTTTGACACTGATTGACTGATGACGGTTTTTCCACAGCCGAAAGCGCCTGGAATGCACACCGTGCCACCCTGAACACTTGGAAACAGAGCATCAAGCACTCGTTGACCGACGATGAAGGGTGAGTCAGACGGTAGCTTCTCGGTGACTGGGCGGGGTACTCTGACCGGCCATGTGTGCATCATTGGATATTCCGACTTCTTGCCATCGAATTCAACCTCAAGCACCTTGTCTTCAACCGTATAGCTACCTTTTTCGGCGATATGCGTGATCGTGCCCCTGGCGCGAGGGGGCAGAAGAATCTTATGGTCGTTAAGCAAGCTATTCTCGAAAACGCTCCCGAAGATGTCACCTCCCGTAATGTGGTCTCCAACTTTGAGGTCGCCCGGCGTGAAGTCCCACTTGATCTCGCGATCAAGTGAAGGCACGGATATACCGCGAGGGATGTAGATGCTGTTCGCAACTTTCGATATCGACTTCAGAGGCCGTTGAATACCATCGTAGATAGTTTCCATCAGACCTGGACCCAATTCAACAGATAAAGGCTTCCCTGTCCGAACAACAGGGTCTCCAACAGTGACGCCAGCTATCCGAGAGTTGTGTTTCAGCTTCTATGTAGACACGGAGAGACCCAGATCGTATAGTGCTCAAGACATACCTGTCTCCTCGTATACTTGCACTGTAGCCTTGTCCGCGTCGATTCTAATGACTTCTCCAACTAGTTGATCATGGCCGACTTTAACCTGTCCGGTATCGTTTCGTCAGCATGTACTCTAAGTTCGTGATGCAAGGCTTCAGCATACCAGTTCATACATCGCACATCCTATCATGTTCTCTGCGATGATGACGGGACTTCATGGTATGAGCTGCAATGCTGACATATAAATCCTGGTTGGGTCATACCCTGATACTGAGAAAATCGAACCTAGCCTGCACGTTAGAACGATGTTTGGGTATGAGATGGACCCAATGAAAGACTCGTCAACCGAAGCATCTTACCATATTGCTCTTCTCCGGTTTCCAGCCGTGATCTCTTGGAATTCTAATGTACGAGCATAGAACCAGGTCAGCTTGCCGATCACTTATAGAACGGTAAGTGAGCCTCGGAGGCTTACCGTAGCCATGGTAGAAGCAGACGGAGCTTCTATCGGAGGTGGAGATGAGGGCAGCCCTTGACGGACTGACGATGGTGAAGTAGGAAGATGTGGTAATTGCTCCTCTTCCTCCACAATCGAGTCCTCGGTGGATTCGGACCTGGAGAGCTGATCGATGTTTTTCTTGGAGATGAGATCGAACAATGAAGGCCGGGCTCGCAGGCTATGTCGGAGACCAAGCATGCACTTTCTACTTCAGGTAATGTAAGGTAATCGTCTTGCGTATCTTTAGTACATTAGCTCTCTAAGGTATCAAAGTTCGGGTACAAAGGTACCAAACATGCCAGTCCGTGCTAGTGCATATCAACCAGCATGGCAATCATGTAAGCGATAAGAACTACTCTCAACAATGGACGATTGTATGATGCTCTTCTTGTCTCGATCTTGAATGGGAAGACCAACTTTCAGGAGTGCACGATTATAAAGTGCCCAGTGGAGATTTCCAGTTGTGTTATCACCGTATAAGGATCTAGTTGGGAGCTGGTTCGGAAGCCGAGCCATAGCTTGCACGCCATCAAGCCCAAAGTTCTTAGATCTCATAATAGCAACAAGCCAATAACTTGATTACAGTATTCCCAGCGTCGGTGTAGAACGGAGTACAAATCATTTAGTTACTAAGGCTGATCAGAGCACATGCACGCATCAGCAGACATGATAACGCCTGTGATGCCTCTGTTGTTTTCTGTAGTACTACTTGTGTGCCGGATACAATAATATATGGCGATGAATGCATTGTTGATTATAGTATTATACTCTTACACTCTGAGAAGATACTCTACCCGCGGAGCCCATTTGAAAATAAGTTGTGCTCAAAGGGCTACCGAGGGAACAGTACAGATACTTGTAGATCGGAGTGCTGGTGGGTCTGTCTGACGTCTCACTCGCGCACCTTCATACTTTACACTGCTCTTGCTTCTTAAACGCCTACGACTCTTCAGACATCAACTTGACAGATCTTTAAACGCAGACTATACCGTTAGCTGTATATCACCAGTTCTAGTCTCCCCAGAGAGGCGATCTACTCAGAGCGCGTCAGGACCCGGTATTGACTTCTAAAGAGGCCGCTCTTGCGAATCGGGTGTTTAGCATCCTCTCTACCTTGGAAACGCTGCAGCTGGAGATTTTGATAGAAGCTCGAAGGTACTGAGTAGATCTATCGGATTACAGCTTGCGCTTCCGGGTGGTCTACGTCAGGCAGTGCTTGTTGCTCGTCCTCGGTGCATCAATAGCTCTCAACTCCTGCAAGCGGAGCATTAAGCCGTCACTTCTTCAACAAATCAACTCGGCGACGAACGGTATTACGAAGGTCAGGATTCTTTCTAAAGTCTCGGACCGTTGTCTACAGTACCTTATCTTTGTGCAGCTAGAATCTCACTGGCCGCCTGCATATTGCCCGATCCTGAGCCTATGTAAACGTCTCATGACTACTCGTCAGCTCTGCGAGCTTCGATCATACCTTCGGAGCGTGCTATATGACCAGAAATCACCTCAATCTTCCACCATCGTACCCCTGAGCTTCTGAGATTACCTCCTTTTCTCATCCAGCCGCTCGCCCAAGCCTAAGGCTTCGAGGCCTTCATTACCTGCCTCAGCTCACGACCTCGGCATTCTGAGGCTTTTGCTACTGTCGCGGTCTTCCGGAAGCAAGCTCGCATAAGCAAGTCACGTCTGAGGGACTGCCTTGCAGAGGTACGCTGAGCTAACATCAGCGGCATCTCCGCCACCTTCGTCCTGGCAGACGAAGCCCCCCAAGACCAACAAACCCCACTCGCTCCCGACCGCCCAGCCACTTCGACATTCCCAAACACTTCTACGTTCCCAGAGACCTCAGCCCCAACCACCACCTCGAATTCACCGTCTTCAGCAGAATCACCAATAGCGGGCGGATCCAACGAATCTGAGACCATTAGCCTTGCAGCCGTCGCAGCGCACCGCGCAGAAGAGCCTGCTCAGACGCCCATCAATCGACGTCGACGTCGACGTTCGCGCTCATCTTCAACAACATCAGAGCCTTCTGAGCCCTCGAGAGTGACGAGGAGTGCAGGCCAGAATACAAGGAGAGGGGGACGATCAGGGCGCGGAATCGAAGGTACCACTAGGCAGTCAAGCGGAGAGAGGCCGCCTTCGCCCAAGCGTAGGCGTTATACCCACAAGACGATGCGTCTGGATGCCGAGACTTCAAATTCGAATTCAAACAGCCCTCGAACTTTTTCGAATGGATCCTCGTTATCGCCCTTACACAAAGCTGCATTGTCGAACACTACTAATGGCGTCTCACATTCTCAAGGTACCGCTAACAGCGCACCATCATCACATACAAATGGAGCAATGTCAGCGTTACGAGCAGCAGCACCAACATACTTTGGTCATGACCGGGAAGAGGTGACACGAATTTTGATCCAGAGTTTGAGCGATTTGGGTTACAATGGTGCTGCAGGTACACTGAGTCGAGAAAGTGGGTACGAGCTAGAAAGTCCGACTGTGGCTGCTTTCAGAAACGCAGTTCTGCAGGGAGAGTGGGCCGAGGCGGAAAGCTTGTTATTTGGATCACATTCGTCTGGAAGTGGTGGAGGAGGAGTTAGTATTAGTAACGGCAGTTCTCATCAGAACGGAGGCCTTGTGCTCGCAGAAGGCGCGGACAAAGATCAGATGCTATTTGGGATGAGGCAGCAGAAATTCCTTGAGCTGTTGGAGGAACGAGATCTTGGGAATGCTTTGATGGTATTGCGACAGGAGCTAACCCCACTGCATCAAGACATAGGGAAGCTGCACGCCTTATCAAGGTACACTGACACCCTCCTGGGCCGCCGAGTCCACTCGGCTGCCCCGTTTGAATTCGCTCTAGGCTAATACTGTTCAGTCTAATCATGTGTCAGTCAGCCGTGGACCTAAAAGCTCAAGCTCATTGGGACGGGGCTGACGGTCGATCGAGACAAAATCTCTTGTCCGAATTATCGAGTAAGTCAGCCCGAGGTCGTTATGATTTGCGATGTCGTGACCAACATACAATTGCAGGATCGATATCACCTTCTGTGATGATACCAGAGCATCGACTGGCTGTTTTGCTCGACCAAGTCAAGCAGAACCAGATATTAAAGTGTCTCTATCATAACACCGCCACTTCGCCCTCGTTATACTCCAACCATATGTGCGATCGTAGTCAGTTCCCTCTAAGGACTATGCTCGAACTGAGTCAGCATTCGGACGAGGTGTGGTTCTTGGACTTCTCTCACGACGGCACGAGGTTAGCAACGACTAGTAAGGATTGCACGATTATCATCTACGACACGAGCGCTTTTGAGGTGCTGCACAAGTTGTCTGGACATGAAGGTGCCGTGGCTTACATAGCATGGAGTCCTGACGATTCCAAGCTGGTCAGCTGCTCACAAGACCGTAGAGCTAGGTTGTGGGACGTGGTCGTAAGTCACCCATTCCTTCCGTGACCGTAGACCTTGCTGACTTCTGAAGTCCGGACGCTGTCTGCTAACGATTGACCATCACGCTGAACCTGTCACAACAGCGGCATGGGCTCCGGATGGCGAAACATTTGTGACGGGCTCCTTGGATATACAGTCCCAATTGTGTGCCTGGGACATCAACGGGCGTCACATCTACACCTGGCCCGGTGGATATCGTGTCCAGGACTGTTCAATATCCCCAGATGGACAACGGTTAATCATAATCTCTACTGAGAAAAGGATACACGTTTATAACTATAAGACCCGAGAAGAGGAGTACAACTTTGAGCTCAAAGTTGAGTTGACTTGCATCAGTATCAGCCAGGACTCGAGGTACATGCTCGTAAATATGTCCGATAACGAGATCCAGCTGCTAGACATCGAAAGTGCCGAGATAGTGCGGAGATTCATGGGCCAAAAACAAGGAACATACGTCATCCGAAGTAGTTTTGGAGGCGCGGATGAAAACTTTGTCATAAGCGGGAGTCAAGGCAAGGAAGTCCGCCGCTCTCACCTGTGACTATGCTAAGATCTATTGTCCCAGATTCACGCGTCTATATATGGCACAAAGAAAACGGTATGCTAGTCGAGACCCTAGACGGGCACCGATCTGGCTGTGTCAACGCTGTGGCATGGAACCCCAAAGACCCATGCATGTTTGCATCTGCAGGTGATGACAAAAAGGTCAGAATGTGAGTCAACCTGACACTCGAGGCTGTCGTATGCAGCGTCATTGACCGAGATCTGCAGCTGGTCGAAAGAACTTCAGCCCAGTGGGAAGAGAAGAACGAGCCCCAATGGGTCAACAAGGCCTAGCTCAATGCAGTCCGCATTTGATCCGGCGGCAAGCCTGATTTGAATTCTTCGGCACTCCTAAGCATCACACTCGCATGCTCTCATTTGTTCATCAGCATACGTACCGGCGAATCTGGTGAAGGGGATATCTTTAGCATGTAGAGGCAGCGTATAGGTGTTTATTCATTGGAGATTGGGTTCCCTCCATTCATTTCCCAGATTGCATCAACTTTTCCTACAGCACCATGCACAGGCGGCGGGGTATAGAATGATTTTTATGAATGGTGTTGGCAATCCGTCTTATGCATATCCGTATTGGCTTTTCACGGGCTGGCACCCCAGCTTCTAGATGGAGTGTGCATGGACTTTATTCCTCAGGGTCTAATGTAGGCAGAATGTCAATGAGAAATGCACTTACGCATCAAGTGGTACAGGCGCAGCATATAGGGCTCAGACACTTTACCGGACCTCGACAATCTGCTTTCTCATCCTTCCTTTTGATGTTTGGGCCTCTTGATGTCTCCGTCGCAGCTTCAAGCTTATGGATCGATTTCGCTCTTGAACTTGTTGGACTTTGTACCACTTTGACGGCAACCCCCTTGAAGAGTGGCTGGGTTTCCTGCTCCGTGTCATCCTTGAATGCGACCCTCTTCATCGGCATTGGCTTTGTCTTTGTAGGACTTGCACCCTTGCTAGTCAAGACGGCTTGGGCCTGTGTGGTTCCTTTTGTCGTAGTCTCTTCCTTAATACCAGCTTTGGCCTCTGCTTCGGTATTAGCCGGATCAGTGGTGGCCTTTTTTGACCTTACTCGAGACTGTTGCGGTCCCTTTGACATGTTCTCTGAGGCAACCTTCCTCGGGCGTCCACTAGGCTTGCTTGCTTCGGGCTGATTCAACGTCTTTTCCCTGGCCAGTCCGGACTTCCTCAATATCCAATACCCCCGTTCTTCGCTTGCATGCGTTTTTTCACCCCACCAGGAGGACTTGCGCTGCTTATTCCGTATATAAGAGAGCAATCTTTCCTAGTTATATGTAAAATGATATATTCAGGCAGCTGTGCCTCATACCGTGGCATTGCGGACCTTTCACCCGAGTTCAGCTTCGCAGTCTCATAGTGCTCTTGAAGATTGATATTGAGACTATACAAGGTGGCAAAGAGAAATATGGGACATGATCGTGTATTGTACCGCATAAAGCTCGATATTATAGGGGCAACCTTAGATGAGCCGCTGTCAGAATCTCTCAGGATTTCTAGCCTACCAGACGCCAGTCTAGCTGCACATATGCCCGCCCGCTCGCGGAGAAGCATCCCTTGCGGGTTGGGACATTCAAGCAAATCAGGAGGCGTTGAAGAAATCCAAGAACGAGCTGCGATCCTCCAACGACTGTCACTTTATCATTTAGTCCAACCCGTTGGCAGCCACAATGGTCCTAGATTCGTTGCTTCGCTACAGGACGCGGTTGTTGAGTGGAACTTCACCAAATATTCCTACTTGAGCAACTGACGGCCTCCCGTGGCTCATGTCCTGGCTCGGGAGTGGTTGGCCGTCTCAGCTATGTGTTCACTATCCGCATGATGAGAAGATTCGACATAGAAATATAAAGCCTGCCAACATCCTGACAGAGGCGGCACCGCGTTCTTGGATCTTTGCCATTTCACCCGAATACAACGACACAGGCATGATCATCATTTCATGTGCCCCCGTACCGATGCTTGTCAATTATTTCTTCAGGGTCGTTCAATGGATCCGTAATATCTCTGCTGCATATTAGACCAGACTTCGTCTTCTTGGAAATAACTACAGTACTGAGAAGCAAGCCGCTGAGCGCGGTAAAAGCATCCTCAGACGCGTCCGGAACGATAGATCCGCGGAAACGGATCAAACTTTAGGGCACCAAGGTATGGCTCGGAAGATGCAGAAGGCTCAGGTCTTCTGTCTAATCATCAGTATTTGGCCAGAATCACGGTCATGACATGAATCGACCATGGAAAACGACATTCGGCTCGTTTGCTCGTTGACAGACTCACTGAACTCGACCATCTCGAATCATTGATGTTGCACCTTGCAGATTGTTTGTTGAAAGACAAGCTGGGGCAAGTTTGCAATACACACTGCCGGAACCCATGGACTCCTCTCCTTCAGCCTTCCAAGCAAAGACAATAAGCCATGCTCCAGCAAGCACGCAGACTTCGAGCTACCGACAAGCAGAGAAGAGTGTGCCATTGTCCTCCAATCGAGCAACAACTCGTCTCATCGAATGGCTTTCTTTCTTCTAGGGCTCGGGCGTGGATGCACATCATCGCTCAAGAACACCGACCGCGGCCTCTCCTACGAGAGGCTATTGACTAAGTCAACCGACTAACACTTGTGGGCTTCTCGACCCACCGCGTCACTTTCCCTAACGCTATGGACGGCCGACAAGCTCTCACCTGCGCCGTCGAAAGGGCCAGGATCGGAGTGCTCTGTAGCTCCTCGAATAAGGGAACTTCAAGAGGGATCTATAAACAAGCTATCGACAAAGCTTTCCCCTAAAGGTAGTAAGCCATGATACAGACAAGTTATCGGCCACCTAAATCAGCAACAACACACTGGTGCCGACGAGCACATTACATCCGGTATTAGCAGACTACTCTACATCATATAGTGGGTAAAGGATCTATCGAGGTTATCAAAGATTCTGCCGCATGCAAGAGCGCGGAAACTGGTTTATCAACTCTCTGGATCGAACGATTCTCGCCTGTCGCTAGCACGGCCGTCAGGGTCAGAAAGCCCGAATGTCAAAGGGTCATCTTTGGAGTCACGACAAGATAGAGCAGTAACAAGTCTCTGACTCCGTGTTTGTGTCCTCCATGCTTGGATGGACTCGGAAGTTGATGCCAGACATAGCAGGTAAGATATGGAAGGAATGGATAGTAGGCCCACCAGTTGAACACAGTGCCAGGGCAAGTGGATTGGGCTAGCAGCTCTCCACGAAAGTCTAACGCGATATATCACGATGACCGGTGCAAACATGGAATAGACGAGGAAACGTCAATCAGTAGTCTAGGGACATTACTTTAGCAATATTAATGTGTACATATTAAGCCTTCCTAATCTCCTGCCTCGAAACCTCTCCATTCTCAACCACCTTCTCCACGACATCCTCGCGACCCGCACTTCCCCCCGATAACCTCATATCATCATCCCAAAGCGGTCTCCTATCGACCCCAAAGCTCAACACCTCAGGCCTCTTATAATGCCCCGCCGCATCAACCCACACCTTCACAGCCGCCAATTGCGCCAGGTCGATCTCAGCCGTGACAAGCCTCTCCCTCTCGCCGGTATGTGGTCCGGCAAGAAACACACAAAACGGATGGATGATCGCACTCCATCCACCACCGCGCTTCACTAACTCCTGCGCGCCGAGGTTCGAGCTCATCCATTGCATACAAGTCTCGTCGACGTAGTTACTCGCGCAAATGACAAACACCTGCCCCGTAAGGGCGTGCGCCTTCATCAGCGCTTCGATTTGACTATCCGCCCCAGCTTCGAACCCGGACATTGTGGACAGCGCCGGCCACGCGCCCGCATGTAAATGCTGCGCGTCCTCTATCAACGCCTGCCGCGCTCCGTTCATGGTATGTTCCCAACAACACAGACCGCCGAGATTATAACCCATCTCCGTCCTCCACGTCCGCAGGGTGTGGCCACTCCCTTGGGCCCAGACGGCGCGCTCGACGTACGTAGGTTGCAATTTGCGGTGGACGCCGAGGATATCACCGTTGGTGTCGATGTGCAGCTGGGAGTTGAAGAGCGTGTATCCGCCCGCGACGCGCTCGGAGATGCCGAGGGAGATGGCGACGGAGGAGGAGCGGCAGGATGTGCGGAGGGAGGTTATCTCTGCGGAGGAGGGATCGACGACGAGGGATTGTTCGGCATATTGGGCGAGGGCGGTGACTTGTTTGAGGGGTGGGTAGCATTCAATGAAATACTGTGAAGTTAATCACTCGTTAGTAGTAGACGAACGGATGGCATGGACGGGACCTTACAGGATATCCTGGGACGAACGTCTCTGGGAAGACCAAGAGCTTAATGTCTTCTTCTCCAGCTTGTTTGATTAGTCGGACTACCTTTTCGAGTGTGGCCTTCTTATCCATATAGACAGGCGCGGCGTGCACGGCAGCCGCCTTGAATTTGGCTGAGCTCATCATGTTACACTCATGAACGAATGAAGAGATTGGGGGTGGGTAATGGTGATTCCAATGCGTTCAAGGTGGAGAGCTGTATAGAGAAATTGCCCAAGTCACCGGTGATGTCAACAGGGCTGATAGCCGAGCGTTAGCGTCTATGTAGGGGAAGAAGCTTGTCGTAGGAGAGTCCACCAAAACGCTGACGCACGTTAAAATCTTAATCCATTTTATCGGGTCATGTCATGATGAATTGGACGTTGCAATATCTCTGATAGTAATCTGGAAGTCTGCATCTCCAACTGTTAGCACACCAGAAGCGGCATCGCAGTCCTCCTTGAGGGTACAAACCTGTAGACAAATAGCCCATTTCCTCCACGCACCATACGCTCCGCGAGCTGTCTGTGCGCGAGGGCTCCCTTGAGCCTGCTCGCCGGTCTGCAGACCTGACCCTTTAGATGACTCGATCCCTCCTAGACTTGTCTCCTCCGGTCCCACATAGGCCACATCGGATTTACGATAGGAGATCGGCCACTGCAATTTGGTCAGCATTTGATCAGGAAAACGACCAGTACTCGGAGACGGACCGTTCATGGGCATCTCATCAATCTGCGTAGAGTAGTACACTGTGAATAGTCAGCCATCTTTCGTGTATCGCAGACGGCTGAAGAAATATTACATTCAATATCCCGCAATATCCTCACGTCCTCACTCGTCACGAAGTTGATGGCAACACCCTTGCGACCGAATCTCCCACTGCGACCAATCCTATGGATGTAGTTCTCACGATTACTAGGTAAATCGTAGTTGATGACGAGCGAGACCTGTTGCACATCAATCCCACGAGCCCAGACATCGGTAGAGATCAGCACGCGCGAGTTGCCCTGGCGGAAGTCTTGCATGATGCTATCTCGCTCCTTCTGCGGCATCTCTCCGTGCATAGAGGATACGGTGAAGTTGGCTTCCCGCATCTTGTCAGTGAGCCAGTCAACCTTTCTCCGAGTATTGCAGAAGATGACTGCCTGGGTAATCGTCAATGTGTCGTAAAGATCGCACAAGGTATCGAATTTCCACTCCTCTTTTTCCACAGCAATAAAATATTGCTTTAGTCCCTCCAACGTCAACTCGTCACGCTTGACCAAGATCCTTACTGGGTCTGTCATGAACTTAGTCGTCATGTCAAGAACATCGTAGGGAAGTGTTGCTGAGACCACGACGACTTGGGTGGCAGGGGGAAGATAGCGGTATACGTCGTAGATTTGCTCTCTGAATCCACGGTTAAGGAGCTCGTCGGCTTCATCAAGAACTAACATCTTGATATGGCGGGTACGAAGATTTCGGCGGCGAATCATGTCCGCAACACGACCAGGTGTTCCTGATACCACGTGCTGTCCGTAGTCGAGCTTACGGATGTCCTCACCAACGTTGGTGCCGCCAATACAGGCATGACACTGAACGTTCATATAGTCTCCAAGAGCCATGACAACGGACTGGATCTGGGTTGCAAGTTCGCGGGTAGGGGAGAGAACAAGAGCTAGGACCCGTCTTGGTTAGCTCTCTAATTAGAAGCTCTCTACAAGGTGTGCCCTCGTGCGAGCTCCTACCTTGTGTCTCTCTGACAGCTGTGTCGATGACTTGCAAGATACTGATAGAGAATGTAGCCGTCTTCCCCGTGCCGGACTGCGCCTGAGCAATAGTATCCCGACCTTTGCAGATCTGGACGATGGCACGAGACTGAACAGCTGACGGAGATTCGTAACCGTATGCATATATTCCTCGAAGCAAGTTCTCTGCATTCTCTTCAGCTCTAATAATATCTCTGAGTCTACCAAATAGACCTACCCTTTAAGTGCATGGCCTCGACTGGGGCAATTAGTCAGTGTGTAAGTATGGTTAGGATTTAAGTCTTACAAGTCGGTGCACTACAGTATCATGATCAGTCAAAATGTTATCATAGGAAGAGATACCGACTTACACGGTCACTTCCTTCGACGTCGCGAACTCCATCCTCTCTGTGCCCTCATCAGCTGTGAAACTTGTCCTAGTGGCCTTGAAGTCATACCTTCCCCCTTTTTGTCAATGCCTTCGGCCATGGTGTCGTTTCCGTCGATATTCAGCCAAGGCACAGTGGTCAGTATGCGTTGCAGAGTGTTGCTTTGGAAGTCAGCATTGCTGGAAATTTAGCGCGCTACATCTGAACATCCAGCCCTGCGATTGGCTAGCGAACTTCAACCTTTTAGAAAATTGGTCTTGCGACAGTGACAGTACCAGTAACTCAAGCCAATAATCAAACAACAATATCCTCCATTATGGAACTTTGAAAAGCATCCGACTCTTTGGCGAATACAGCAGCGGCGTACTCAAAATCGTTACCGACCTGGTGCAGCCTAGCCAGCATGCTCCTCGAGGATCAAAGATTCCTCCATGAGGACTTGGAGAGGCTGGAGCAAGGGATTAGTGATCGCATATCAGAAGATCCTAGACATGTAAGTTGTCACTATACCAAATCTCTCTGATATGAACTCTGCTGATGCTGTGGCCCGCTCAAAGCTACGAGATCGATTAAATAGAGATCACCAAATATCTGGCTTTCTGAGTCGCATACAGGAGCAGTCGAAGCGTTTACTGGACATTTACAATGATGCGGACGGGTCGCGAGCACGAGAAATCCAGACCATATCCACTGGAGATCCATTTGACGAGTTCTACAAGCAAATGGAGGATATCAAGGAACACCATCGACGTTACCCCAACGAGCCTGTCGAGAACCTTGAGAGAGCGTACAAGCGCAAAGCTCCTGGAGATGGAGACATAGTGACGTTGGAGGTGGACAACATGTTCACTGGCGAGGAGGCTTATGGACGGTTTTTGGATCTTACGACACGGCATGAAGACTATCTGAACTTGCCAGGAGTTAAGAGGCTAACATACCTACAATATCTGGATTACTTCGACATTTTCACGCCACCGCAATGTCCTATCAAAAGGGCCGATAAGACCACAGATCAGTACTTTAAGTATGTCGGAGATTTGGCGGATTATCTAGAGGGCTTTCTAAGGAGGACTAGGCCATTGGAGGATTTAGACAAACTCTTCGAAAGTTTCGATGATGAATTTGAGAAGGCTTGGAACGCCAATAAGGTGCCCGGATGGGGAATGGAAGCTACACCGGTCGGCCCTGCAGCGCCGAAAACGGAGGGTACTGGCGAGGGCATCTGGTGTCCAGACTGTGAGAAAGAGTTCAAGAATGACAACGTCTACAAGAACCACCTTACTGGGAAGAAGCACGTCCGAGCTGCGGAGGCAAGGACAGCAAGAAAAGCGGACGGCACAAATGGTGAAGCCAATGGTTCAATTAATAGTAGAGGTTCGAGCGTGCAAAGGCTGAAAGAGCGTGCTATTGCGGAGCGAGAGTTCCGGATACGCAAGCTGGCGAGTACCATGCAAGGCGAGCGTAGCGACACTCGAGTGAACGTGGAGCGCAAGCAAGGAATGACTGAGCGAGAACGACAGACGGAGCTCGATGCGCTTTTCGCGGAGACTGCAGAGCCAGTTGTTCGAAATGGTGACGACGAATCGGACTCGGACGGCGATGAGAAGATCTACAACCCTCTGAAGCTACCTCTGGCTTGGGATGGCAAGCCGATTCCATACTGGCTCTACAAGCTGCATGGACTTGGCGTGGAGTTCCCTTGCGAGATCTGCGGTAACTTTGTCTATATGGGCCGAAGAGCGTTTGATAAGCATTTTAATGAAGCAAGACATATCTACGGCTTGAAGTGCTTGGGTATAACGAACACTACCCTGTTCAGGGAGATTACCGGAATCGAGGATGCGTTGAAGCTATGGGACAAGATACAAAGGGATAAGAAAAAGGAAAAGGCGGGCGTAGACAGCGTTGTGCAGATGGAGGATGCAGATGGAAATGTGATGCCGGAGAAGGTGTACTATGAGTATGTTGGAACTATTTTTCCTTCCACTCTTGCAACACGATGGCTAATATCAATGGTGTGACCTTCAGTCTACAAAAGCAAGGGTTGCTCTAGATGTGCTTATAGAAGCAAGGGACACGAAAGGGACACGTTTGCCTGTATTATACCGGTTGGTCAATGGAAGCTCTGCTGCTTATGATGATCTTCAATTACGGGCCGATATACCACTTGCTCAAAGCCCGAAATCATTCGCCAAGTCGTGCCCTTCGCCCAATGTCAAGGGAAGAGGCAGATGTCAAGTGCTGCCCGAAAAACCTTTCCAAGTTACCATCGGCGCGATGGACAGGGTGAACTCAAGGGTAATCCTGCTTTTGCAGCGGATCTAAGATGAACCCATCCTTAAATCCTTTCAAGTCAGTGTTAGGTATGTATGCACATCATACTGCGAAACATCCGCAAAAAGATACATTGCGAAGTTGTCGTGGTGTGTAACTGCTGCGCTTAATCTTCAAACTCCCGGCGCGACCAGCTGTTTCATCAACCCGCTGCCAACAAAATATCTATTGCAACACCTCTCAGCGAACGGGTAACAAGCTTTTTGTCTTGCACTACCGCAATGGTCCTGTTTGCGCATTCAACACTTATGTGGCGCATCGTCTTGGTTCATTTTTGACCTATAAAGCTGTCAAGAAGATCGCAGCTGTGGCGAGCAGAGAGCTATCATATCTTTCATTATTCTCCAACAAATTTCCTGCGTATATAATCGACCTACTCTAGCCTTGCAAGTTTGTTCTTTGACCAAGCCATCTCACACGGGATCCTTACTCATAGTCCGAGATGCAGCCATCAAACTTTCATGGCTTCAATGTCCTCCCGGTTCTGAGCATCCTGATGGCTTCATTTGTACTGCTGCCTAATGCAAGAGCTTCGCCACTTACGAATGCTGCACTTCAAGAGCGTAAAGGAATAACGCTAGTTTGTGCTCCCTTCCTTATTCGCCTTCACCTACTGATCGCCATTCTTCAAAGCTCCCGGTCTGTCCCCGGGGCCATAACCTCGTTAATGATCGGTTGAATTTTCCTCCCACCTGGCATTCCAACGTCTTCTACTGGCCGGATCTCGAACGATACTGCACCTCTAATCCTGGGGCCCAATGCGACTGTATAGGCAAGAACAAGGGAGACAGAGTCAGCTGTAAGAACGGGCCGGACGAGGACTCTCGATTTTGGTTCGCAGCACCTTTGACCCGGTCATGTGAGGACCTTTGCATATGTCAGGAGCGCCCGTCTCTATTACGAGGCGTTTCGAGCCTTCCAGTCCATCCACCCAATCCGTTCGCGGACGAGGCCCGTCACCCTTTCGAATCATCGTGACCTAAGGAGAGGAAGACTTGTGGTCAATGGGCTTTGTGGTCTATCGCTGCGGTTGAGAGGCGCTATTTGACAGGACCCCACAATTCGGAGACGAGATTTCAGGAGTTTCCTTTGTCCTGTCAGGTTTCGCGAATGGGTCACACTTTTATTTTGAAGACTACTTATTCACAGATATCTGAGTATGCAGGTCTGAAGATTGGATGTATATCTTTCAGTTAATGTAGCACTTGAATGTATTGTTAAGCAGTTGATGATGTTGTTGATAGATTCAGTGATTTTAACTAACGTATTTCCCTGTTACCCGAGCCACCCGCCTATTCGGGCCACCTCGCTGTCG
>JAABUP010002421.1_pt1 | contig 36148 bp, 30 predicted proteins | sample 5559201 | NCBI WGS metagenome assembly JAABUP01 (sample SAMN10711887, study PRJNA513373) | rock metagenome | isolation source: Antarctica rocks | place: Antarctica
ATTTACTGAGGCCCATTTATGGGGGTGGGCCATTTACTGAGAAGCATTTACTGAGAGGTGGTGCATTTACTGAGGCCCATTTACAGGGGTGAGCCACTTACTGAGGCCCATTTACGGAGGTGATGCATTTACTGAGGCTCATTTACGAAGGTGGGCCATTTACTGAGGCTCATTTACGGAGGTGGTGCATTTACTGAGGCTCATTCATGAAGGTGGGCCATTTACTGAGAAGCATTTACTGAGAGGTGGTGCATTTACTGAGGCTCATTTACGAGGGTGAGCCACTTACTGAGGCCCATTTACGGAGGTGGTGCATTTACTGAGGCTCATTTATGAAGGTGGTGCATTTACTGAGGCTCATTTACGGAGGTGGTGCATTTACTGAGGCTCATTCATGAAGGTGGGCCATTTACTGAGGCCCATTCAGGTTGCAAAAGCAAAGAGGCCATTTACTTTTATGCTACGTCCTCGCGTAAGCGAGTTGGCCATTCACTAGTCTAAGGTACGCTACTTGCTACAGTACATACTACCCTAATGTAAGGTAGTGTGAGTGGTCACAATTTCACAGTAGAGAATTTCCAATATATTACTATCATTCTCTTAGTATTAACATGTCACTTCATGTAACGGTAGATTACGTATCTCAGATTTTTAGTGAGATTGCATAGATGTTGCCGTCAGTTGAGTTGACATGCTTCATATTCAGCAATTGGTAGAATCAAGCATTTCAGCCAATTTCTATGGGCGCATATGTGTGTAGAGCCCATAGAGTCAAATTCTGGGCTTGTGGGCTGCTATTCTCTGCCTTGATCTCAGCATGGTAAGTCTGCAACTTTCCGATGTCTGCATGACATGTGATGAGCCCCACTCTGTGAACGCTGCAGAATCATTGTGCTGTAATACTCTTCGAGAATGAGGGGGAATGTCACTCATCCTCAATACCCCGTACTCGTACAGTATTCCGCTTGTGACTGGCTTAGTGAGGAGGGAGCACTTACCTTTATGCATGCTTGTATTCTGCTGTGGCAAAAGCACTGACTGATTTATGAGTAAGTATCACATCTGCGCGTACATACTGTATGTACCCTCAACCTGTGCGAAGCCGACCAGAATGCAACACCAAATTCTGATGCATTGCGACCTGTCAATCTTGACTTCCCATCAGTGTGCATATCATGGTCGTTCATTTTTCTTATTGCAAGGCTATACGCTGCAGAGGAAATCTGCCGTCAGTGTGCTCTTGGTGTACCAAAGGCGGCTTTAACTCACACCTTGAAATTGAACTTGAAACCTATGAGACTATCTTGTTCTGTTCAAAGTCAGGAGCAGATTCCTACACTGTTCCTTTTGCACTGGCAATCTACTTTCCCTACACAGTGCTTTAACCTTCCAAAGGGGAACACATATTCTTAATTGGATACTCGAGTGTCGAGCAATGACTGCATCATGAGATGATCTGGCCGAGCGAGTACGGTCCAACTTCCATCTAGGACTCTTCAACTACTCTGAGTATCCTCAGCAGCCTCAGCAGGGGCCGTGTCCACAGCAGGGACCCTATCCTCAGCAAGGACCGTATTCTCAGCATGGATCCCAAGCATATCTTTTTTCGGTCATGCCAAACATCGGATACGAAGCTGTCTTCTGCAAGCCCTTCCTGTGTGTGTTTGGTTATAACATCACTGTCGGTGATGGAGCTCAGATGAACCCCAGCTGCAACATAATGGATCTCGGCCCGGTCAGAATTGGCAGACGATGTCTCTTGCAGCCGAACATTATGATCATTGGTGGATTACTTACTGCTGATCATCGGAGGGCTTTCGGAGTACCGGTTCTGATCGGAGGTGTTTGTGCTATCGGAGGTAATGTGGTGATGGAGCCAGGCGTGGCTATCGGGAATTACTGCAACATCGCGGAACATACTCGGATTGGCAAAAAGTCGTAGTTGTCGGAGTGGGTTGGGGTTGCACGTGATACCACCATTGAGCCACACAGCTTCGTCGGCTCTCAAACGGTCATCTCTCAGAACGTATACATCGGGAGGGGCGCAACAATCGGGAGTGAATGCAGGATCGGGCACGAATCAGCCATAACGCAGAAGGTGCGAATTGGGAATCGTGTGAAGGTTGGAGATCAATGCTGGATAGGGTATGGTGCCACCGTAATGCAGGATGTGAAAATAGAAAATGGCACCGAGGTTGGAAGTGGATGTCAGATTGGAGACGGAACAATCATAATGCGAAACATCTATATCAGACCTAACACAGAGATTGAGAGTCAAGCCTATATTCCAGAAGGGAAGATTATTCGGAAACCGTCTTTCATACCAAACCCCAGCCTTGACGAGCGCTCTTTCTTGGACTGAATATCTGGTGGATATGTTTCAGCAATCTGGCCAACAACACAGCTTAGGTTGTATTTCTTCACCACAGATAACATAGTATCGCCTGTAGTGAAGATACGCCGTCAACTTTTGTGTCAAGAATTCAGGTTATTGTTGAGCCAGAGTAGCGTAGTCTACCAGCAGAACGCCTTGAGAAATTGCTGGTACAGTGAACTCTTATCAAGCACTTTGACTTGGTTTGCTGCTTGTAAGACAAGGGCGCAACAGCATGAGACCCTTCTATGTAAATCTCAGATGAGACTTGTGCTAAATTCCGCAATCATCCTTCCCCTATGCCCATATAAGGGCAATATATGTGTACCCAGTAGTTGACCGCAACCAATTTGTGGGGAATTACTTGCACCTAATCTCGTGTCATGTACAGAGTGCGAGGGAGATGTATTATTACAATTAGGCCTTGTTGTACACAGCCTGCATGATTTTGTGGATGACTCTTCGCTATCGTTGAAGTGGGTGTGTTTTGCAATGACCGGACCAACCGCAGCATTTGGTAACATCGATTACTTTCACGAACTGAATTTGATGTTTCGGGAATGTGCCTTTGATCCTCAGACGTCGGCGATCCAGATGCTGAGAGCGCACACTCTGAGAGAATGGTCCAAAGCTGTTGCTCAATCCACTCCATCCGTATCTCTGCACGTTCAACACCTTTCTGTGTGTCTTCTGTGTATGATCGCGCTGGTTGGCCTTTCTAACTGTAGACTTCTGATCTACATCAAACGACGCGGACTTTCTCCTTTAGCACTCCACTTGTCTGAGGCTCTTGCATACCTGCATGCTCATCTTGCGCAAATTTGACCCATGTTGCTTTGAATTTTGAGACAACAGAAGATTGCACATCCACTCCATCGATTCAAAACGTACAGACACTCTTGAAATCAGGAGTGGGTCCAGAAGGTCATTCCGTAAGCCACGACTGTCTAGATCCAATAGCCAAACAGTCAACGGAGATATAGACCCTCCTCCGGGGCAAGCAGAGGAGGAATCAGAACTGCAGATTCATGTTACTGTAGGTCAAGAAAGATCGTTTGAAAGAAGAGCAGTGACGACGTTCACGTGTACAGGGAGCTGATCCCGCAAAATGCTGTATGCATCTACGTATGCCTCAGTATTCCCTTGATGTCGATGCTGATCTATCGTTCTTTAGGCCACGGATTTTGACCATGCATATGTACAGATGGTAACTCCGTAGTCAATGATCAGAAAGAGCTAATGCGCAGATCGGGACTACTTGATTTGCGAGACTCACATTTTCCAACTTGCTAGCACCCTAGGAGCGAAGCGGGTTACACTTCTGGCCATGCTTGAGAAGAAAACCAAGGTTGGAAGGGATCATGATCCAAGATACTTCGTAAACCACCGGATATTACCAGCCTTTGACATCCAGCTATGACCTTGGATAATGAAGTCTGGAACTCGCAACTGGAAAAATTGCACTTGAGTAAAGTTGAGCCCGGATCTGAAGGCAGTCCCTCCAAGTCCCGATGCGATTTCGCGCAGTATAATTGGTCTTCATCAGCGCCCTACGCTTTTGTACTCGGGTGATCAAGCGCAACTGCCAATGGTGTGAGACGTAATCGTTCAGATGATATTGTGCGTTCACTTCGAAGATAGGTGTAGAGTACCTTTATGTTGCTCTTCCATACGTCACTGAATTCGTTAGAGTATGAGTCAATGGCGTGATCTACACCTCCTCCGCCCAGCTGTGTGAGTTTGTATGTCACCTCTGTGTCGACGCTTAGGTTTCATACAGTGGAGACTTTTATCTGAGTGATCGGCGTATCTTCCACTTTTGCTGGTTGCGGAGCCGGCAGCTTGCACGCCACAGAGGATTCAGCTGGCTTATGAGTCACCTCTCGGTCCTGAGAAGGAGCCGGTAATCGTGTTTGGGCAGGATATGTGTCACACGACGGCTGTTCAGTGTTTCTATAATCGGTAGTTGCGGCGTTGGGGTTGTTCAGTCATTGACTTATGGGAGACCCTGACACAAGCACTCCTCAGAAATATAGTCTTATTCGAGTATGTTTTGTGATTGTAAAGATATTATAACCCAGTCCACTCTACCTAGTCTTCACAGTACTGCTTCGTGTGCCTTTGTGGAGCACGGAGTAACTTGCAAAAGCGACTTAATCTTGCAAGATGAAGAATGAAACTGGAATATTTATAGCAGAGCTGCTCATCTTTTATTCCGAAAAGTCGATTATAAATTAGTTGCAACCCCAATTTCTCTCATGAATCTGAGTACCTCTCCATCAATTCAGCATTTTTGGGCTTCACCAGCTTCGACTCCGGCAGAGCTTCTCTAGATATATTGACTAAACAAGGGCACTGAGAGTAAACCCTAGATTGGCCACAGGATTACAGCATTTTCTTGAGACTCAAGTACTCAGAGGATCATGCAGATCCTTCAGCTTATCGAATGCACAACAACGGATATTCTGTTTGATGTTGAGGACCTCTTCCCATTCCTCACTCTACAGGACTCGAACATCTGGCTCTTGAAGATATACTATCAGCGCTGTCACATAGAGATCTGCCGCTCTCTTCTTCAAGCCAATTTTCTGTGCTGTGTCACATTCTTGTTTGAGTCATTGAATTTGACTAAAGCAATCTTCCAGCGTCTTGATCTGACGTTGTATACTATCTTGAACCTTTTTGTCTGTACTGTGTCCGGTCCTTGTTGCTCAAAAGTATTACCAATATCCTTGAGACAAAAAGCAAAACTCTCAATCAGAGACCAGTAATATTCCGTAGGGGATTGACCAATATCTGTGACCTTTTGTTATGAGAAAAAAGACCTTGATGAATCATTTCAGCGCAAAAAAACTTGGTTAGAGAAGACACTGAATGCTCTAGGGTTTCTGAGGTGCTCTCATGGAGTTATGGATAGATGACAACCTCTCCACTACTGCTTTATCATGTGGACAAGCTTCAGTTGGTCGATACAAAGTGAGGTATCTGAGTTCTTTCAGAAACAGGCGGGCGCTGCTGTCAGGAGCGACACACTTGTTCCCTATGACATGTCTGAGGATTGGAAGTCTCAGCGACCTGTTCCACCTTGTGTATAAGATCGGCGTAGTACTCGAATTACATCCTTCCATGCAAAGATTATGAATATTCCCCACCACTAGCGCCAATAATCAAGACATTCACTGAGCAGCTTCCAAGACCACATGCAAGTCTGGCTTGCTGCCGGATAGTATCGTGTAATCAGTAGGCTTCAGTCAAGTATAAAGAGAGCAAAATGTGAGAAAATGCTCTCATAGACAGAGCATCTTAAGCTGAAGCATAATGGTCAGTATAGCGAGAAACTATATGTAAGTCTAGTAAGCTGATCCCATCACAGGAGCCAGATGAACAAGTTTCCAAAGTGAATCAACACCTTCACAAGGTCCGCGAAACTTTCGAACAAGTATATCAAGAGAATTGCAAACTTACAAAGCAAAAAGATATTTCTGAAGCCAATTTGAAGCGCTTTTTGGATTGCCTGAAGTTCCCAATTGACTTTGACAAAACACTTTTCAGGATAGCCAGCAGGCTCTTGAATAACGACTGTAGTGTGGAGAATTTCGAATGTATGTTGCAAAAATTATCTACTAGCAAAGCCACAGAAGAGAAAAGAAGACTCGAAATGACCTTGATCCAAGGTATGAGTTCAATATCATGGAAAGGAATACCTCTGACTAGCAATGTATTCTAGTTCAACCTTGACGCTACTGCCCTTTATCTGCGACTGAGATTGGAATATCTGGCAATGCCGCTACAAGAAGACGCAGAACATCTTGTTGCTCCTAAAATAGCAGCTGTAGATACTATTTGACTTTCTCTCCCGCTCGATTCCCTTTAGACCACGTTATTACTTCTCAGAAAGTGATCAGCTAGTGTTTTTGATTTGTCAGTTTTATGCCTCAAGACTCAATAGGGAAGACCAGAAAGGGTCAGCCATCCTTTGTTTGCTGAGTCTCTGTCATCTAAAGGAAGAGCTTGATTGTTTGTAGGTGCATCAACCACTTAAGACCAGTGTGAATCTGTTAGCTGTGTGTGAGGCAATCTGCCTGCCACCCAACATCTTTACCTTATCTTTGAGCTTATTTAGCTCCTTGACATTTCTCACTGTTGTCTCATCTGCTGACATCATAGTTCTTCTTGTATCTTCTTTAAAATGCTATTCTTCATTCTTTGTCTTTTCTTATTTGTACTCAGTAATAAATCTTTTTTAAATCTAAACTTATAAATCATTAGCTTTATCTAATTAGTTTTGCAACTTCTCTATCAGAAGTAAAGAATAATTATCTTGATAGTTATCTCATTGAGTTCTGGTAGAGTGCCTCACTTCATACAACATATTCTTGATCTTCTCAGACTTTTCAGCAGAAGTGCTCACCTGAGCAGCTCAGAACTGCTCTAACATCTTTGACCTGATCTTCATTAGTCAGAGACTGATAAGCAGGTTCATTGAGTGTAGAGTTAGTCAAGAACTTAATCATGAAACAGATCATCTGTTAATCTTCACTACTCTCACAGTTGTACAAATTAAACAAAGAATTCAGTACTGCTAAAAGAGAACAGAGATCAAGAATATACTCACAGATACACAACATCTGAGAACTCTGAAGAGACTGCACACAGCAGAGAAGCTAAATTTATACTGTCAGTGTCTGACAGAATATCAAGATCTTTTGTACAGTACTTCATGATGCTACAGAGAAGAAGAAAAAGAAATTGTTTAAGCACATCTCTGTGATGTTAGCACTGTGTACAGAGCAGAAACAGATCATCACTTTGAAAGTTAAGACAGAGATCTTTAAGATTAAATTTTATCTGTTGATTGAGACAGATCTAAGTGACATCTCAGACTAACTTATTTCATCAGAAAATTTAAAGACTAATCAGTCTCATCTGTTTAAGCTGATCTCAGATTTCTTTATACAATCAATGAACATTTTAGACAGCATGAATGCAGAGAAGATAAGTCAAACTCTGCACAGAAGATCAGCACACAATGTATTTAAATCAGACATCATTTTAACTGCTTTCTTAAAGTCATGAAACAGTCACTAACACAGATTATAACAGTCATCACAAATACAAGCTGAGCACTGAATCACTTTTCAGAACAGATTTAAATGAGCTTGCACAATATTTATTTAAAATTTGCAGAAGAAATCATACAAAAAGATCAGTGCATAATAGTCAATTGCTTTTCTGAACTCTACAGCAAAGCTAATTGAAACTTTCATGATTAATAGAATCAGAACAGCAGCAGAGAATATAATCTGTTTTTAGACACATAAATGAGATGCTGATCAGAAAGATTAACTGAGACTGCTTTAAATCTGCTTATATGACAAATTTACACAGACTGAGAAAGCAAGAAGCATATAATGACTTTACTGTCTCTAGACATATCAGAAGTCTTTAACACAGTGAATTTAACATAACTGCTTTACACTCTGAGAGGGTGTTGACTTCTCAGATAAATTGTACAATGAGTTAAGAGCTTTTTTCTGAATTGCTTTATCTCACTGATCATTTAAGATCAAGACATCTCTGACTTCTCTGTATAAGTGAGAGTTTCACAAAAATTTTCTCTTTTCTCAATTCTCTATCTTTTCTACAATGCAGAAATTCTGAAGATATGTCATTATTTAAAAAGATCTTTAAAGCATAGACTTCATTAATGACATCAATCTTTTATTGTATGAATCATTCACAGAGATTAACTGCATTAAGCTGAAGAAAATTCACAAGAAATATTTGAAGTGAATAAGTCACTATGACTCAATCTTTGTCTCAAAGAAATATAAGCTCATTCACTTTATCACAGTAAGAAAGTATTTTAATCTAAATGTCTCTGTACAAATAGAAGAGATGAAGAAACTCTCAGCAAAGAATGTACAAATTCTTAGAGTTACAGTGTGAATAGACATAAAGTTAAAGTGAGCTGTACATGCAGAAAGATTCAGAGAAAGACTGTCTCTTAAATAAGTGCTCTGATCAGAATTGTGATATCAACATAAAGTGTCTTCTTCATCAGAGCTTGACAAATTTACACAGTAATGATTTGTTCAATGCTGTTATATAAAATAGCAATTTGACACTTCTTCTTCTTCTTCTTATCTTGTACAGAATTAAAAGAAATTGCAATCAAACTTCAGATCATTCAATTCAAGTGTCTACATATGATCACAGAAGCATATAAAGTCACTTTCATTCACACACTAAAGGTAGAGACCTCAGTAATACTAGAATTACTAACTAGTGTGTGTAAGTGTTCAAAGTTGATGTTGTTGTCAAAATCTAATACACAAAAAAAACTTGTGTTATCTATGTAAAGACACTAAGAAAGTGAGTGTCTAGGCTCAATTTCTGATAGTAAGTAAGGTAAGAAGGTATCTAGTGATGTATTAAAACACACTGAATGATGTTAGATCATATTTTGTAATTTAATACCGTCACAACCCTAGTTTCAATAATTGCTGTGACATTACCATTACCCGGATTGGTGTATTGAAGAGAATTTGGTAATTAATCTCAGTTTGAGTTCTCAATTCTTTCTGTGTAGAGATGGCCCGCCAATACGTTTAATGTGTGAGGAGATGACTTTATACAATAGATGTAGAAATTAGGGTTATATAAGCCTGATTAGTCACACAGGCATAGGGCACGTGACTCAGGAAAAGACTAAGGTGTATAGCTGCTCTCATGTAGAATAGAATCCTACAGCTTGAATTACTACACTGGTAGCACCAACATTCATCAATTTACATTGATAAACCAGTGATTTCATTTCTTTTTAATAGCTAAAACTGAGTATTCAAGTTCACTGTCCTTCAGAATGACATAAAATTCTAATGCACTAAGATGTTCACCACATCTCAGTGGTGAGAAGTCTTTAAGACAAACAACAGATTCAAGTCAAGCAAACATTGATCAGAACATTTGTACAAATTCTGTTGTCAATTCATGATCAGCTAGTCACACTGAATTAAACAATAATTAAGTTGATGAGCTGTCTAACAATGCTGATGTTAATGTCAATGTCAATGTTGATGTCAACCCTGACCACAAGAATGCAGATGAGAAAATCAATCATATATCTTCTGTATTGACTTCACAGTCACCATTCATTCATTCTTAAGTGTCAATGCCTAGACCTATGCCCATAGCTGTGACTAGTCATTCTATTGTTGCTGAAATTATAGGTAGAAAATCAATATCTTTTGATGACAGAAAATGCAATCATGTTGTTGTATAAAACTGAGTTAAACAACATTGAATGTATCATCTGCTTAATTCACAGATAGCATCTGAGCTTCAAACTCTGAACTCATCTCAATATCTTAAGGGTGTCACTGCATTCTGGTTTAAGTCTCTAGAACAAGCATTTGAAGAATCAGGTGATATCTTTGACAAGTGTGTACAATTGTTCACTCTTTACTGAAATGAATTAAATTGGTGTGACAAGGCCTTGCAAAGTTTCTATGACATGAAGCAGAAAGACAAGTACACTGACATTGAGAAGTATAATTTGATCTTTGAACAGATCTATCAAGCTGTAGTGATCAACATCAATGCATGAGTTGCATTATGTATCTATATTCTAGAGTTAAAGCCAAAGACTTAGGTCAATCTTGAGCAGAGTTGAGCTCTACGGCCAGATCTAGAACTCAATATTGTGATGGCTCAGACTGTACAGTTCAAAGAAATCAACAAACAGTCACTGCACACCTTTGTTCAGAGACAACAAGGCTGAGCACTGCTCACTGTTGAGACAAATGAGTAAGCAGGGTCATTGAACCTCAATGTCATAGCAAGATATAGTGCTATAACTGTCAGCAGTATGAACTCATGAAGACAACATGTTCAAATGTCACTGCTCCTCAACAGCAGTCATCTAGTCAACACCAGTTCAAGAAGTTCAAGAAGGACAACAAGAATAGTCAGAACAGCAAGAAGTTGAAGCAGTTGAGAAAAGCACTGCCTCATATGAATTAAGAGGTTTTAACAAGGCACATCTTTCACCCTTAAGCCTGATGGAACAGTGCGGGCTAGACAGTGATTGAGTAAATCTAAGAGATAGGGGTAATGATTTCAGGCAGTCTGTGAAGATTTTATGAGATATGAAGAAGACACCTTTCATTTGTACAAACCTATCAGATATAACACAAGTCAATAAAGCATTCTATGATGGCGACACAGCTCTCAAGAAAAATGCATATCACAAGGATATGTCTCTGACAGTAATGAATAAAGACTCATCAGAATGACTGCAGTTTGATGTAGTCATGAGAGAGAGCTGAGTTCATGTGTTTGTGAACTCTGATACCTTACACTGTTACCTGATCAAGAGAGTTGTTGATCACTTAAACTTGAAACTAGAGAACTTTTCTGATAGTATATGACTAGAGAAAGACAAATGAGTATCTTTCTACGGGTTCATATGAATCTTGTAAAGAAAGATGATCTTTGTGACTTATACTAAGTTTGTTGTGTTGAATATGAAGCACAATGTCATATTAAATCAAGATTTCTGAACAGAGTTTTGTCTACAACCTGACTATGTTTCATTTGAGGTTTATGTCTATGATTAAAAAGACAAGAAATATCATTTGTACAGAATGAATATCGATCACTGTCTTCAAGTCTTGTAGCAAGTGTCTACAGTTGACAGATTAGTTGCACAATGAACCTATGAGCAACTGTTATGAAAGGGGGCTGAGTTCTACCTTAATATCATTTGCAATGAGACATCAAAATTAAATTCAACAAGAAAGACCACTGGCCATGCTGATTTGAATGCAGCTTTAAAATCTTTACTTAAGGTTTTCAGAAAAGATCTACCTGAGCATTCACCTTCAGATTGACCTTAGAATTATGTCATAAAAACAGGTGATGCATGACCTGTTAATAGATCTTCATATAGTCTTTTCAAAGAGCAATTGAAAGAACAGCAACATCAAATTGAGTATTTAATGAAACAGGGTCTTGTACAACCCTCAATGTCATCATAAAGTTCATCTGTTCTCTTCATAAAGAAGTGAGATGATATGTGAAGAATGTGTATAGACTACTGAGCTCTGAACAGTGCAATCATACAAAATGACTATTCACTGTTCAAGATTCAAGATTGTCTTAATATGATCAGAACAGCAACATACTTCAGCAAGATTGATCTTACTTTGAGCTACTGACAAGTCAATGTGGTTGAGAAAGATTGTCACAAGACAGCATTCAACACTAAAGCAGACAAATATGAGTTCTGTGTCATGTCTTTTGATCTTATTAATGCACTGATTACAATTTAAGTCCTTATGAATGACATTCTCTGACCATTTCTTAACAAATTCATAGTTGTCTACCTCAACAACATCTTAATATTTTTCACTCTCAAGAAAAGCATATTGAGCACATACAAAAAGTGATGCAGTGTCTGAACAACACTAAGTTATATGTGAAGTCTTCAAAGTGTGCATTCATGTAGAAGAAGATTGACTTCTGTAGTCACACTGTCAGTGAAGAAAAAGTGCAAATGAATCACAGCAAAATTAAGGTCATTGTGGACTGATCAACACCTTAAACAGTTCATGATGTATGATTCTTTCTAGGGCTGTGTGCCTACTACCAATGATTCATTAAGAACTTTGTCAACATCACTGCACCACTCTACAAGCTCATTCAAGAAAGCAAGAGAAAAGGATTTAAGGTCATACTGTGGCATCATGAAGCTGAGATTGCATTTGACAACCTTAAACAGATAATGTCAAGCAATACTGTACTTGCCTAACTGAACATGTCTAAGCCTTTCATTATTGAAATAAATGCTTCAGATGAAGGCTGTGGTGCTGTGCTTCTACAGGTGAGAGAAGACGAGTTAGAACACTCAATTGTCTTTGAGAACAAGCAGTTCTCTTTAGCAGAGAGGAACTATGACACATTTGAATGCAAACTTCTAGTCATTAAAGACACCCTCAGGAAGTGACATTGCTATATTGAAAAAGGGACAACTACAGTCATACAAACTGACCACACTGATTTACAGTATCTAAAGATCACTGTTAAATTGTTGAGTAGACTGACACACTGACTCACTGAGTTTGAAGAGTACAAGCCAGATATCAAGTACAAGTCAGATAGTGAGATGATAGTGGCTGACATGTTAAGTTGCTGCAGCAATTTTCAGATTCATACAATGAGTTTAAATCAAGCAATGGTCTCTTATGTCTGCAACAGTACCCTTACTGGTGACAAAAATATCAACAATGAACTCTGAAAGTATGAGGGACAGCTCATGCTGAACAATGATGACATCGTATATCACTGTGATAGTGCAGAAGATACTTGAGTTTTATATCTAGAGCACTGAGACTGTAGTGATTTTCTTAATATGATTCATATGAGGTATGAACATGTCAAACATGAAATGATGCTCAATATAATCAGAGTCAGACAGTGGTGACCAAGTATGTGAAAGAACATTTGAAACTTTGTACAACACTGTTTGTCTTATCAACTGATCACTAAACTATGTGAAGTAGTCAGAGACAAGATGCACTTCTTACACATGTGAGAGGATTGCAGTCAACCATTTAAGTGTTGAGACTTTGATCTGATTGACATGTTGTCTCATATGAAACAAGGCAACAGATGAATAGTTACAGCTATTAACTATGTCACACAGTGATCAGTAGCTGAGGCTATACTGAACACAACATCAGAAGTCCTAGCTGACTTTGTACTTCAATGAATATATTGTGACTATGGGGCACCTATAAAGATTATAACTGACTGTGAAGCTAATCTTTGAGCTTCTGCAATGAATATGATCTTCAAGAAACTGGGTACAAAACATAGGGGCACAACACCCTACCACCCCAGAATAAACAGTGCAGTTGAACAGTTCAACAGTGTTTTAGGGCAGACAATTACAAAATATCTGATAGAACATCCTATAAGAGAATGGGATAACTATCTGGAACAAGCACTGTTTGCAATGCACATTCATACACATACATCAACAAAGAGATCACCCTTTTATCTCTTATACAGGGTTAACCCTAGACTGCTGGGTGATGCAGTTGAACCTACCTGTCACGGATATCTTGCTTCCACAGAGCCGCTAGGGCTATGAACCCTACTCTGACTAAGCTTTTGGCTAGATCGCACATATAATTGTGACTCCATAGATAGATAGACAGTAAGCTTTTACACACATACCATAATATTAAGACATTAACATAAATTGATCTTGATACTTATCTCAAGAAGTACAATGAGTGAATAGACTCTGCACCCTTCCTCAGTAAGGAATGTGCAGAAGCATTGCAAGAAACCATTGCTAAGACTATGAAAAACAAGAAGTGTTGAGACAAAAAGGTCAACAAGAAGGAGGCTTTTCACAAGAAAGACTGAGTTCTCATATGAATGAAGAAGTCAAAGAAGTTTGAAGTCCATTGATATGGACTGTACCAGATCATACAAAGCAAGATACTCAACACCTACCTCATTAAGGCACCAGGTAAAAGCCATAATAAATATCTTATTAGTGGTGACAGGATGAGAAAGGTCTGTGTAGAGAGCATATTAATTTGTGAATGATGCATATCTAGAGGTTCTGAGAGACCTAAGAAGACTACAGAAGAAGTGTACAATGCAAGACTTTCTGAGCACACTGTTTAGAGCAATTGAAGACTTTGAGGCCCTGTCAGAGACTGAGACAACAGAAGATGAAGACCAAGTTGTCTAACAAGAGTCTAAGAGGGAGAGAGAATAAAGTTTATTTCATTTGTTTCCCTCATATGAAACGATACGCCACAACAGTTTTTATTTGTTTAATTGTTTTCCGTCAAGAAACACAATGAAGCAAGATAGCTGTCAGCTGTTACTAGGGCTTGATAAACCCTGTGTGACATAGTCTACTTAAGAGATCACAGGCAGTGATTTTTGGCTTTGAATCTATGTATGAACTGATTGAGGTTTATACTATGAGACAAAGCTCAAAGAGATTTCATTGTGCTATGACTACAAAAACTAGGAATTCCACATCACACCGCACCATCAGCTTCCCATAACAACTGAGCAGAAGGATCCTCATCCCATCCTAGCTCTGACAATGCAGAGTGACGTTGAGAAGGGCTGTCAGATGGACGAGACAAACGGAAATGATGACGGTGGAAGAAACCATGACGGCAAGATGTGCCACAAGAGGATGGCTGACGCAGGACAATCTCCCCTATAGGGACCAGTTCATCGTTGTTATGCTCCTGTACGGAAGCATGAGTGCCTCTACAGGCACCAGCTAGAGGCGGAAGTCTAGGCTCGTCCTCACCACTATCCACAGCAAGCAGAGCAGCAGGGTCGATGTATAGGGGGTCTAACACATGTTAGCAAAGACAAATGGCAACAGGAATTTTGTACACTAACAAAATGAGCACCCAATTGCCCTATGGCGCATCAGGCAGTTGCCACACGTGCCGTTCCCCACTGTACCCCGTGTACAGCACGAAGCAAAGACTAGCCTGGGCGCCCCATCACTACCCCTTAGGGCGCAGCGGGTGAAAGGTGACACTGCATTAGTACCGTACACCTTCAGCCGTCGTTAGCCTGTTGTCCTCAAGTCTTACCTCTAGACTTAAGGCTTACCTGGACGAAAAAGGCCTCTGCTTCTTGCAGATGTGTGATGTTAAGGTCTCTCACTTCAAGCCGACCTTGTTCTGAGAGGTGTACGGGCTTTGGACCGCAGTTTCCGGTAGGGTGATGCTGGGGGTCAATGCGAGCGAGTACCAGTTGTGGAAAGATGTCGACAGTATGGCCATTACCTTGAACTAACACGCCAGTTAGCCATTGTATCATACGACATATCTGACTGCACTCATGTCGAGACTCACCGGTTGCGATCACAACAGTGGTGGATTCGTCAGCCATGGTGAAAGAGTTGTATGAAGAAGAAAGAATCAGCTGTGTTGACAACGGGTTTAACAACATCACCTAGCGATTGATTCACCTGTATGAAATCTGCCTGGCGAGCGACGCCAAGAACGCATTACTATTGTTCTTGAAAGGCTTCATTCACTGACCATGACATGGCTTTAGGAGGGGGAGGATGTAGGAACTAGGGTTATGTAAGCCTGATTAGTCACATGGGTATAGGGCATGTGACTCAGGGGTAGACTATATAGCCGCTCTCGCGTAGAATAGAATTCTGCAGCTTGGATTACTACATAAATCGTAATAATGAACTTATTGTCTCTGATCAGAGCCGCCGCATTCTTTTCCTCTGAGTGGAGGCTATGTATTTTTTTGGTTGACAACCTTGATGAGTTGATCAATATAAGAATATGTCGGCGGCTCAACTTCGGTTTCGGAGCCTGATATTACAATCACCTGCCTTCGCCTCCGCTTTTGTGACGGTTCTTGCTCCACACCAGAAGACCTTTCTGAAGACTGGAACCTGTACCAGCTTTCCGTTTCTTATGAGGCTGTGCGCTTTTCGATACTTTTTGAGTCGACAGAGGCGGCAGAGATGTTTCACAATCTGATTTGTTGGCCCTATCAGTCAACATTGTAGTGTTGCTTGAGCACTCACTCGCAGATCTTGAAAACCTGACCAGCTCTGAAGAGAATAGGAGCTACCTTCTTTGAACTTTTTCTGAGTGGGAAGAGCGAATTCTATAGATGACAGCAGTGGTCTCAACAGGTCATCCAATCAACAGGTCATCCAGTTAATGCACTAAGCTAGAAGCTGAAAAATGCCGGTGAAGTGAACTTATCATCGAAAGAATCTGCTCAGTAAGATACCTGCTGAAGATGTTTTGACATACAGAACTGGTTAGACTTCCAGATCTGGAGCGTATGATACACTCTCAGATTGCCAGCGCGACTGACAGCTTTTTGTGTTATGCTTAGGCTTCGAGTTCAATATTCAGGCAACAAACATTCAAATCTCCATGTCAGGTGTCAAGGCAGTCTGTAGCTGTATGGACTATTTTCCTTGATGTTTATCATACATAAGATGCCACCACTTTGACTTGGACCAGAATTCTAGGATCACTTACCTGGCCCTAAACGCGGCAGAGAATACCAGCATTTAATTAAGCGTCTTTGGCCCGTGAAGCAGCCGATTGGGATCTTTCAACACCCGCGCTAGATCATCATTTCAAGTAAGTCTACAACTTAGACAAGCCAGCGGAAGCTTGACAAGATTTTAGTGGCCGAGTGTCACAATCAATTCCGTGATGCTTTCAGCGGGTTGGTCCTTGTAACATAATCTTTAAAAGCATGTCTATGAAGCTCACAAGATCACTGATAAAGATTAAGTGTTTGATCACACCGATCAATTGTGTTTGATCAATTACAATATATGGATTTGTTCAGTTCACAGTCAACTGAAATAAGTTGCCAGTCTGCAGCAACTTGGTAAGCACTAATACAGCCAGTTTTGATGAAAGCACTTGTACATTAGGTCTCAAGATTACTCTTCCTTGATGGTGTCAAGTGGATCAAAAGAAAGTCTTGCCTTTCGCATACAGACATCTGCATACTTGTCTTCACTCTGATGATTAGTGAAGATTTCATACCAAACACTTTCTGAACAAGCACCTGAAATCTCTTTTCTCAAAGCACTTAGAGCATCTTCGTATGGTATCTGAGAATTTAATTCAATGCTGTCAGCATTGTTCCCTTTGAACCTAAACATATACAGATCTCTCAGGTTGTTTTCCACTGCAGTGAGTGCAGAAATGTATGCTATGTTTCATGACTGACTAGCCTCAGTGAAGAACAATTGTATGAGTAAATGAAGAATGCACTTTTCCTGTGCAACAGTGACATCAACATAATAATTATGAAGATGAAGGACAGTGCAAGCATGAATGAATGTAGGCCAGAATGGTGCCGTCTGTTTGAATATCGGTATAGAAAACTTAAAGGACAGGAGTACTTACTTACTCTTAGTGTTTCATGTGCACCACACTCTATATCACACAATCTACACATAGTGTTTGGGAAGTTGCAGGCTCACAGTTGATTGAATGAGACAGAGAACAAGAGTAGATATAGACATTGAGATGTAACTTTTGGCTCCCAGTTAGATAAGCACTGACACTGAATGTAGTGTTTAGTTTAGAACTAAGTAGCTGGTATACTGTCATGATTTTGGGCCAGATGACAGTAAGAATAATGCTACTGCCAGAGATAGCCCTAACTCAAACTCATACAATGACCATGAACATTGGCTCTCCTTGACTATCTAATATGTCTCATCTTCGATGAAGTTTAGAGTCAGCGCTAGCTTGAAGTTGAAGACTCTGCACTCACTGCAGAATGTCTGCTTGATGAACAATTACGTCAGAACCAGAAAGAACATCTATCCTGTGTTCGCTTATTGACCTCTCACGGCATGAGATATACTTGTGTCTTACTCTAGTTCAGATGCGTTGTTCAATCTTTCTAGAGCGAGGAAGATGTTGAAAGATGTAGGACGTGGTCAGGGGAAGTAGCCACAGCCATGTGTGGGAGCCTCCTTCAAGGACAAATCTCTCAAGTCCATTGCTGTAATGCTTGTATTAAACGCCATTCAACTTGAAACTGCATAGAAGCTGTGGAGATCATAGGGCATAATAAGCTGACAAGAAGTGAGTGGAGCAGCGAGCAGTGCTAAGGTTCAATCACCAGACTGCTGACAAGGCAACTCAACCTGGCGTGTATCTTGTCTGCAATTTGAACAGGTTTGACTGTTCTCAAGCCATTGCGAGAAACAACGTTTATGATACCAATGCTCACAGTTGAGGGGTTGGATAATGATGCTTTCTCTTGTAAAAGCGTCAAGACAAATGGAGCACGTAGAACAGACCTCCTTGTTGTTGATTTTTGACATCAACGAACTCATGATAGCTTCCGTCAACAGCCCAACACATCGTCCTACATCTTGTCCAATGTCTGCCATATCCTGACACATCTGCAAAGGTGTAGTTCCTGCTGAGGTTCTGATATTGACATCTGCTTTCCAATCAATCAACAGTCTTACTACTGCCTCATCCCTTCAATAGACGGCATAGTGAAGAGTTGTCCAGCCAAGAAAGCTATCTTTAGTGTTGACTTTCGCTCCAGCTTCAAGAAATAACTCAATCACTTTTGAATCTCTCCATTCTGCTGACAGGTGAAGAGGTGAGTGGGCATCTACCAAAGACGAATTTACTGCTTGTGACAAGAACGGTCTCAAGTGATATTCTTCCTCGCTTTGAAGAGCCTTTCAAAGCTCCCATTGAGCCTTATGAATGAAGACAACCCTTGCGACACGAATTTGTATGGCTTCTGATGAAAGAAAAGGTCGAAGACTTGTGATATTCTCTGTTGCTGATCGAAGTATGTCCAGGCTCTGATGAATGAGGATAACTGTGTCTGAAGTTACATTTGATGACTCCACCGCTGTAATCTTTGCACAAAGATTGTCAATGCCTCTTTTGATATTGCTGATACAGGCTAGATGAATATCTGCTTGTGCTGATGAGAGAAATGGATCAATGTGCGTCATCTCCCTGACACCGCACCAAAGATATTCTCTGGCCTCATTGCCATAAGGTATATTTGGTGAACACTCACTGAGTTGTCCCAGCGATAAGGAGGGTCGGGAGCTTCACATAAAGGTCAAGGTAGTGCAAAGGCTGTTCACAGCATCTTTGATCGCGTCTGATAGTAGCGGTTGTTGATCTTCAAGACAACTCCGGGCAGACATTATAAAGGAGATGATGAACTACGAAGCTGGTTCAAGTTCCATTTCTAGCTTTGTGATTGCCGTTGCAAGGCCTCTAGTAGCGTCCTCAATGAGCTTCATGTTTTCATCTGATTAATCCACGATTGAAGATAGAAGGTTGTTGAGTTACCAGGCTGAATGTAAGTTATAGTTCTGCTCAGGGAAAATAAGACATACATCATATAGAATTACAATGGTGGTTCTGCTTACGGTAATGCCTATTAAAGTGTGTTATACTTGATTTTACGTTGACGATCCAAGCACTTGAGACTCGTGTCTGGAGCTGCAGGTTTCTGTATACCTTGGCTTGAGGATGAATACCCCATCTCCGTTGAGCATGGCCAATCCCCGACTAGAGTTCGAGATGCAAGTATTTGTGGCAGTCAAGGCCTCTTCTACCTCATGTGAGTGGTAGTTCATTCGTGATACATGTTCCTTTTGAATTCTGATAGAGGGTTGTTACTCAAAAGACCTTCAAGACTGAGCCCCTTAATGCCCATTCCACAAATATCTAGTTGAGAGTACAAGCAACAGAACAAAATCAATTTAAACTTCAGTTGCTTTGCAAGTTGAGTGGCGAGAAGACAGCATTGACATCGTTTCTACACTGTGTGGATCACTGAAAGTCTTTGAACGAAGCAATCTTGTCATCTTCTCCCAACCAATTCTCTGAAGAAAACAATTGTGAGAGTCACTTTTTGTGCTCTTCAAGTCGATCAAACTGTATCTTGTCATCCCCCAGTTCCTCATTTTTCTCAGCCGCATATGATGCATAGCCTTCCTTGATCCACGTAAAATTGAGGGATGAATTTTGAACATTATCATGTCTACTTGCAGCGTAGGGAGTCTCAACAATCAGTGAGTCATCATCATCAAGGAATCTACATCTGAAATCAATTGACCTGACACGTTCTGCCTCAACAGTGCAGAGATTGACATATGTGTGACCGTTGTCCATTAGATTCAGAGACCAGATACTCTTGAGATCACTTTCTGTGGCTTTTAAGTTCATTGTACACAGAACATTAGCTGTAGCAAAGACTCATTCTGAAGACCTTGAAAGTTCTGCTATGTCTTTCAATATGCTGTAGTTGCTTCCATATCAGTTCAGAAGCAGAGACCGCTGGTGTTTGTGGAAAGATGACTGATATAGATGATAGTAACCATTTCAGGGATCCGCAAATTTCTCATCCTCACTTTCTGAAATGTATCCTTCTGCCTGAAAAGCCCTAAAAATAGCGGTATCAGATGTTAGGGTTTTCTCTTCAACAACGTCATCGGCAAAGTTGAATGTTAAGCGTCGACCGGTTCATGGGCGGGTCCCATTAATGAGAGATTCAACTTGGGGTCCCGTGATGATAGTCTCACATAAGCTCAAGCTCTCAATGACCGTAGTTGTGTCCTTAAAATATTCTGACAGCATTGAAACCAGTGTACATCTGTTTCTCAGCAATGCTGTGGCAGTCTGGTCCTTGAGATCATGGTTCAGCGCATCAGTCAGTGCGACAGCAGTGGGAAGGTTGCAATGTTGCAGCAGTGTGTGTAAACAGTCATAGTGCAGGTCCCTTAAAGTTGTCATTGAGCTTTTGAAGGTATTAAAGTGCAGCGCTGCTGGTGATTTAAGGACAGATTCTGTGCCATTTCGTAGCTTACTCAAAAAAGCGTATATTGTATATTGTTTCTTGAAAAGCTTCACGGTTTGAGGCACAATAAGCCATGAATCTAGGTGTTGCGATTCTGCGAGAGTTGGTGGACTCAGGGTTATGGCATTGACATGCTAATGAGGCCAACCAATCTGCCTCTTTTACCACTTGTTCAGGTGGCTAATTACTGTCAATTCGTTAGAGCGCTCATGTACCTTTTCAAGCTACCTTTATGAGGATATATGGGGTGGCGATAGGTAAAATTTCAATTGACAGCATGCCGCCGTACCGGTCATCAACAGGCAGGACTTTAAGTTCCAGAAAGCTGAGTCAGACTGGCGGTTGGCTGGCTCTTTGTAAATGCTCTTACAGTGCTATGCAAAAATTCAAAAGTGAGAGAGGTCCACCCACATAACTCAATCACCCACACATGTAATTTAAGACTGCAAATTTGAGATCTACTAGCCCTAGCCTGAGTATAATTGACTCTCACACTGTCAGCTATCAGAAGCACTGTGCTTTGTATGAGATTCATGATATCAATGTCTGAAAATTTTCAGCCGCAAAGTTTTCCGATAATAGATTACAATATGTAATTTAATTTTTGAAAAATACAATATATATTATCACACATAATTCAGCATAAGACCTCAACAATTTGAGTGACTGTGTACTGCAAAAGTTGAGCAGCAATTGCACTCATTCAAATTCTATTAGATCTCAAATTTGCAGTCTCAAATTACATGTGTGGGTGATTGTGTTATGTGAATGAACACCTCTCTTACAGAACATTTTTATAATTTAAAGGTTACAGGCTTTGAATCTAAAAAATATAATATTAAAATATTAGACAAAAATCTGAAACTAGATTACTTTTTGTTGAAGATATTGATGTTGTTATTAAACTAAACACTGTGTGCGTTATCTATGTAAATAACATCAAGGAAACTAGCGTCTTGGCTCAAATTCTGACACACCCCCTGAGCCAGACCGCTGTAACTGCTAAAACAGCCTGAAATCCATACCTGTGACTTTGTGAACCCAGCTATTGACCGCTATGACCTTCATAGCTATTGCCCGCTGAATTCACGCATTCTAGCCCACTATTGACCGCTATGATCCCCATAGCTATTGCCTGCGTGGCATGCATTAGCTATTGACCGCTGTGGACCTCCCACAGCTATTGCCCGCTAATTCAGCTTCAAATGACGTTCTTATAGGCCTCATACCCTAGAAACTCAGGGTCTCTGGGTGCCCATTCTTCTTCTTATCCTGCACCCATGGTGCTTGCTCTGGGTGCTTTCTTCAGCATGCCTCCACTGCATGTCCTGTCTTTTCACAGTGACTGCATTTCACCCCCTTTTTTCCACCCTGTATAGCCAGCATGGCTACTCCTCCATCCAATTCGTCATCATTCTTCAACCTTTGCTTCTCTTCTAGTAGCATTTCCGTTGCTTTTGCTGCCGTCATGCCATCAGTTGCACTCCATATTTGTATGAGGGAGTGATACCTGACTGGCAGACTCATTGACAGGCAAAGAAGGGTTCGTTTATCGTTGTTCATTTGAACATTGGTCAAATCAATGCGTTCTTCAAGGATTTTCACGTGTGTGAGAAAGTCAGAAAGAAACTCATTGTCGTCAAATCGAAGAGTGTAGTACTTGCGGGTGAGACGCATGAACTGAGCGTCTTCACCAGGCTGCAGAAGGCGGCTCAGTTTTGTGAGCATTTTGTACCCGTTGTTGAAGTCCTCCTCTGCCAATTTTCTCTTGATTTCAGCAGACAGTGTTGGTGTCATGAGGTCCGCTGCTTCCTCCCATTTATCCATCTTTTTTGACTCTTCTTCAGCCGTCACATCAACATCCTTCTGAGTGTACTTTCATAGCTTGCTTCGACGTAAATGGGCCCTAGTATCAACTAGCCACTTCGCAAAGTTTTGTTTGGTGAGCTTAGGAATCGTTGAGGTGTTGACATTGAGGTTTGACATCGTGATAATGGTGACAGCAAGGTAGGTAGAAAACAACTGGTTGTGTAGGACTTCTCATAGCCTACTAACGGAACAACAATCAAGCTAATTTGAGTGCGGTTTACACGCAATCCGGGCTCATAACCTGTTGAAGATATTGATGTTGTTATTAAACTAAACACTGTGTGCGTTATCTATGTAAATAACATCAAGGAAACTAGCGTCTTGGCTCAAATTCTGACACTTTTTAAGTTTTAGAGTTTAAAAATATTTTAATTAACAAACTATTTGATTCTTTTTTTTCTGTGTTCCTCGCTCCCCTGAGTTGTGGCACAAAATTTCGCCTAGCGCTGTATCCTTTTATCGCTCTCTTATGGTCTGATAATTTGCTGTGCAATGGACCATCACCGCATTCAGTTCAGATAGTGCCTGAACCCGTCATTGTATACGAGTAAACCAGCATCAATTGCAAGGTACAGAATCAGAATTATTCTAGTTCCCTCTATTGTCATCATTGACCCTCTGACAGCAGTTGAAGTTGCTGAGACCACTTGAAGCTGATCAGTGCTTGAGGTTGAGTTGATGAACCTGGGCACAAGAGTTCAGCATAGAAGATTAGATTGAGTATAAATTTACTAATTCTGTCACAATTGTTATGTTTTAAGAGTGGTCATGACACAGCTTTTGTAATTCTCAGATTATGACAAAACCACTCTCACTCATCTGTGCTAAGCTGGCACTCTTAGATCTTAAAGATGGTTTCAGAAAATATTCTTGCATTGTGATCTCTTGCAGCACTGTCATTACCCATGACAGACTTGTCAGGGCTGAAGAATTGAGCTGCAGATACTTGTCTCAAAACAACTCAGAGAAATATGATGAACAGATAAGAAATTCTATGTGTAAACTTGCATGCTTACTTCTCTGTTCTGATTATGAGAAAAAGTTATGCAATGAAATTGTCACAACATGGGCAAAACCACATTGTGATAAAGATCTTTTTCAGTTATTTGAGTTGAACATAAGTTTCTTTCAGTGAAAATGTTCTGCTGAACACTGTAATTCTGCTTATGTGATAAACCATAGTAAAGCAATTACTATCATTGAAGCCCTCACTCTTGACATGGCTGAAAAACAATATCTGAACTGTGAAAAAAGAAAGAAACTATTTGAGCTGTTCTTGTTGCTTCATTGTGACAACTCATGTTAGAGAGCTATTACCAGTCTCACATAAGGCAAAACTGTGAAATCAGAAATTGAATGAAATTCAGCTAGCATCAAATATTCAAGAATAGCTTCTGCTAGCGATTCACATTCTTAAAAGAAAAGAAGATTGAACAAATATACTCAACCACATTCTCACACCACCAGAACTAGTCATCAGAACATCAAGCAAGAATTGATATTTCAGTCTGAATTTAGTGGCTTTAAGTCATCAGCATTAAACAGAATGTTGATCAAACAGGCTATACAAAGATGTAAGACTCAAAAGGGACAGAAACAAATAGTAAAGAAGTGCTGCACCCATGCAGAGAATCTCAAGACTAAAGAGAGTTCTAATACTATCTCAGCGTCTGAGGTGTTTCATAACTTACTAGAATCTTATCTTTTGTTGCTTCTTCATTTGACTCATGTTTGGTGACCTAGACTCACATGGCTGTTGAAGCTGAAAATCTTCACAGGTTTAATGACACTTGAGATGAATCCTGAGACTGGGATGCTGTGCACAGTAGTTAATCTACCCAGTATACCCATGTGTGCTTTAATGTGTTTACACAACGATGAATAGGATGCACGTGCTCTTATATTGGTTCTGAGTAACATACTGCAGTATAAAAGAAGATTGTGAAAATGGTGCGTGCACGAAAGCAATAGCCAACCTTCAATGTCCCAGGCTGAATGTAACTATATGAATCTTCTACATCCTTACCTGGGTGAGGGAGCACACGGGAATGCTAATATGCTTTGCAGTGGAAGCTCGTCGGAACTCTGGGAGTGGTGAGTCCGCTTGAGTGGAATACTGAGATCCATCCGACGACGGATGAAAAGGGTGTGAAATAGAAAAGGATGAAAAGAGGTAGGAATGCGCTAAGAGGCTTGTGGAGAAAGAAAGAGATGCGTCTTGATTAGGCGAGGATTAAGGAAAGTACTGCGGCTTTGGGCCCAGGTTTGATGAAATCATCGCTGCGGCATTCAGAAATTCCGGTCTTCTTTGTGTTTGACCCCTCAGCACAGGGTCACACCCTGTGCGACGATTGTGAAATGGTTTGAATTGATTTGAGATATCAATATGGGTTTAAAAAAAGAAGAAATATTAAACAGGTGTTTTAATCTTGAAGGTCCCTCTTCTTGAGTGCTAAATCTGGTTCAGGGAGCTTGTCATTCATCTTTCTCTCCAGTCAAACTCTAATAAGCTTCTCATTCTAGTCAGCCAGCTCAACATGCGACGACATCAGACCTCTCGGCCCCAGCACTAGCTAGGTACCTTCTGCATTGAATATATCATTATATATATATTTGACGCCAATTTTTGTCACTTTCAAGTGGCCAGAACAATTTCCTACGGAGTTCTGTAATATCGTTGGCTGATATACTCAATAGAAGCGACGAACCTGCCATCCCGTACACCGACCGTCTTTTGAACTGATTGGTTCAAATTTGCCCCTGCCAGCATGTGTAGCGAAGATTTGCTGCACTTGATGGCCATTAGGCAGTGTGAAATCTAGCCCACAGATACAAGACACATCATTCAAGTTTGATGCTTTTTCTTCAATGCCAGTGTTCACAATATCCTTGGGTTGAAGCGTTCTAAGAGCGTATTGACTATCTTGCCAGTACAGATAAGAAGATTGCAGTTGCTTTTGTTGATACAAAAAAGAGTTTCTTTGAGTCTAAGTTTATAATCTCAGGGTCACAAGAAACACTCTCAGCATTTAGTGTGATGTCTGACATAAATTCAATCTCTTTGATAGTTTTGTTGAGTTTGTGTAGTCTTCGAGAGTTCAGAAAAAGCTGTCTGTGATCACGAAGTCTTCAGATTTATCTCCACTTACAAGCACCAAATAGATGGGTTAGAATTCATCACTGTCATTATTGTAGTATGCACGCAGATCCGAGCCAATCAGAATAGGATTGAGACCGAATTCGGTAGTGGCTTGGTAGTCCATGTATCACCTTGAAAGATTGCATTCCACACTCTGCTGTGTTTTGTCTGATGTGGTTGAAGATTGAATATGAACACACAAGCCGCATGTCTTTGCAGAAATTGGGGGCAAATGATGTGTAATCATATCAAAGCTCCTGGGCAACGTGGAATTTAGGTCTAGCTTGCATATGTGAACTAGACATTGTAGAGTTGAGAAGATCTGATGATATGTCAAGGTGTCAATTGACAACGAACTGGAATCTCTTATAACTTTTAGTATCTGCTTACCAGAATTTTACTTAGATACTGTAACAATGGTGAGAACTTCTACTCTGTATATAATTAGTATGAATCATTCAGTATATAGTTGTCAAGAACATTCAAGCTCTGCTAAATCACTATTCAAGGAGATGAAAAGAGCGTCTGGACAGCAGCCACAACCCCTCACTTATTCTTGTTTTCATGTGACTTTGCCGCAAAAACAGTCATTTCAAGTCAGAAACGGCCTGATCAGGTTAGATTTTGTTGTCGTGATATCGCAAGGCTTACAATGACACAACTCACGTGAGAGAATATGGTACACTTACCTTAGTCAAGCGAAGAGGTAAGTGTATAATATCCTCCCTGACTTGTGCCATTGCTGCGTGAGTAAATTAATGTCTCTGAAGGTTGTTTTTGCGGTCTTGTGAGTTTGATGTAGCCCTGAACGTTTGAAACCCGTTCAACACCTAGGTCAAGAAGCATTTTTACTAATCAGCCCTACCTAGTTGACAGCAAGGTTCATAAGCACAAGGGATTAAGATTACTTGCTTATGACTTGTCAGCCCTGTGATCTACGTCGGATATGTACGGAGTTTTATACGTTTATTACCACACGATTGTGACAACAAGGGCCGGCCTTACCCAGTAGCTAAGTCATAAGCGTTGGTTGGTCCGATCGTCTGTTTGTTTAGATGTTTAGGTGCCAGGGACCGCAGAGTCAGGCTCTTGCTGTCTTGCGGCGATGATGGTACAGTACTGGTCATACGCCAGCGACAAGGCCTTGATCTAGCTGTTCTGTTCTACAAACACACCAAATCATTGATGATCAACAACCGGAAACCATCAGCCAGTGCCGGCGCAGCTTTCTGAGCTGAAGAGAGAAATGGGCGACGAATGCTTTATATATTAGTTATATGGTGTGGCTAGTGAAATCTACCTTCTTGACCGCAATGCACCCTCAACAGATACTCACTCTGCGCCAATATTTGACAAAACCAGTGAAAATGGACCTCAAAAACACAGTCAAAGAAGCAAAGATAAACTGACAAAAGGTTCGCAACTCTAACTTTGATACTATACTGCTCTTCGCTAACCTTTCACACATCAGACCTTTTTCTGCTCATTCTACATTTATGGATGTACTCAAACCTTCCCGGCCTTCAATTAATGGATACGTCATGCCAGAGTATCATATCTGAAGCTGGAGTTCTGGCGTTGTGATATTGGTGATTGTGCACAGCAAGAGAAGCCAAAAGATTTTAATCGCAAGGATCTCTTCAGAATGCACCTCAGAATGAAATATCAACAGAAAGGTTCAGAGAGGATAAAAGAAGAATGGGTAACAGAATGTTGGAATAAGGAAAGAAAGACCCCTGACCAACTTGAGTGTGAGTTTCTGCAAGGCAGACGAGCAAATCAAGCTGTTCAAAGGACCAGGGGCGTGGGAAGACGCACTTGGGCATGAGTGAAGGCATTTAACAGGCGGTAGGAGGCTGAGAATGCAAGAGATGAATATCTGGCGGATTGGCTGGTCGCTAATGACCTTGTGAAAGAGGATGGGGTTGGCAAGCCCAGACTGTTACACCTCCAGGAGAAAGCCCGGTCAACCTGCAGCGTACAAGCAGAGCAACTAGTGCGATCTACCTCAAACTCCCCATTCTCATCGTCTATCAATACTTTCAATGTCTATGACGAGTACTTTGCTACAGAGAATGAAAATGGGATCGGCAAGCCTGCATTCAAGTGAAGGTGCTTGTCTTCAAAAGCTGAGAAGCAAACATCAGCAGTGGAGGAAGTATCTGCACAGAGGCCACCGAAAGTGCCTGCCGTTCCGAACCTTCGCTCAACAAATCCCCCACGATGGGCATTCACAACACATGGTATGGAAATTTCAAAAGCCATTGTCCACTCAGAAAGCACTGACTGTCACAAGTACATGAAACGAACAAAAACCAAGTCTTTCAAGGGTGCCACCAAGTTTCTTCAACACATGGTTGATGGTCACTGTGAACATGATGGCGCATGCAGCCGGTCAAACTGTGTTTGTGTGAAGAACAAGACATATTGTAAAAAGTCGTGTGCAGGTCCTCAAAATTGCAAAAGACAATTTCCACCTTGTGACTGTGATGGGGTCAGGTGTGGGCCTATATGTAATTGTCGAGTTTCCCACCGTGAATGTGACCCACTATTCTGTTTCTGCGACCAAAACTGCAGCAATCAGTACAAACTTAAGGTCCACAAGGATCTGGAGGTTCGACCCTTCAAAGTTCAGGGTGTTGGAGAAGGTCTTTTCGCTACTCAGAACATCAGGAATGAGAGCCATTTAGGGTGCTACGGCGGCCTGATACGGCCCATCAGAAAGGATGACGCTGAAGATATCAGTAGTGCACCACTTCCTTTTGACATATCAGCAGGTATGTGCAACTGCAGAATCATCTGAACTTGACAAGAACTGACATTCCTAGACTTCGCACTCGAGCCAAACCCAAATAGTATCCTCTGCAAGATTTGTGTATATTGAGGCTGGCCCGTTGCCAAAAAGTCGGTTGCTTTGCAACAAACAATATCCGAAAAGGGTAAGAGATTTTTGGGGTGTATGGCGACGACATTTGGTTATTCCTTGGTGGTAAGCGACGTCTTTATTTATACTCATATGTGTCTGCTGATACACTTGGGCACACAGGCAAACAACTTGTATGGTGTCAGTATGTGTATGTCAGAGGTCGAAACGCCAAGAACAAGCTCACTGAGTGAATTGACAAGATTACGGCGATCTGCTTGAAGAGGGTTCGGGTTAAATGAGTGTACATCCCATGCGACACAAATATTCCTTGCAACTCATTCAGTGCTTGCGTGATACTGCTGTCAACTGAATCAGCAAGGACTGCCTAAATGGATTTGCTGTGGTAGATGAGAATTACACAGGCTGTATAGAAGGTGACCACTGGTGTTTGCATGGGCTATACAATGCGTCGCAGCGAAAGTTCATCAATTCTACCAATAGAAGGTTGACCCACTTGGTAGATGTGCGCTATGAAGCACCTTGACAGCCCATCCACCATGCAGGCATCTCTATGATGTGTGCAATAAACTGCAATCAGTCTGTTAACCTATGAGGGTCAGTCCCTGCGTTGGAGTCAGCTACGTTCAAGCAAAAGAAGGCTTCTGAGGAACCTCACTTTTGTGACAGCCTTGCGATACTCACAACGGCTATTGTGTGCATCATCATGAAAAGATAAGTCAGGCAGGCTTCAAGATTGGTCGGCTTCATGATCCTCGTCGCGTGACGGAAACAGAGGTCAATGGTTGGCAGAAGGGGAGAGATGATTTGAATGCATATGTGATGATAATTCAACAGGTTGCCGCTGTGTCCATATTGACGATAACCACTGTTGCTTTCACTTGGTTGTTGAGTGCTATGGCGTCTGCAACTCTAGAGTACTAGGTGTTGCTGTTGTGTCTCAAGAATTCACTGCCTATACCGAAGGAAGTATAGCATCTTAAGCTTCATTCAACAGAGATAAGAAAATTGGTTGGCCAAATGACAAAGGCGTAACGTAGGCTCTTTCTAGAGCTAAGACTTCATTAGCTGACAAGAATAGAAGGAGTATGACTCTAGCTTTTACATTTGGGGAATTTAGAATATCAGATATAGGATGTTCAACATTGCCCCTCAGCTCCTTACTGCGCTTCAACTGCTTGGCACAGACAGCAATCTCTTTCTGCATGTTTTTGTGCTTCTTGTCTAAGCCCTCAAGCTCTGTCTGTACCTGGCCAGAAAGGTGAGCTCATTCAAGTTGTGGAGAGCGGCCGTGAGGGCTTTGATCGGTTCGCAACACACCACAGATTTGAGATTACAGTCTACTGCCTTGAGGAATTCTTTTAATGCCTGAACATCCTTACTCATTTGCAAGGTGTGGATGATCAAGGCGCATCGCAATTTAGGGTTCATGTGTCTAGAAAAGAGAGTAAGCCTCAGCTCATACATTCAATCTTTTGTTAAGGATAGTCACTTGGATATGGGCCGAACCCTCTCCTTCTTTGTGATCATCTGCTTTGAAAGTTTCCTGGTGGATGCGGATGGTTTTCAGACGCCTCGCGATTGAGTACTCAATGGTGGCATGTTCGAGTCTTGTCTGCTTTGTGTATCTCAATGGTTTGATTTGATGAGTGAGAGGTTAAGGTGGATGCGTGAATGTTGAGCATAGTTGTTTGATAGACGCGTATTGTTTATTTGAGCATTAAGAGGTCCAAGCTTAGGGCTGTCAACCCTAAGCAGCAAGTGCGTCTTTTATCAAAGAAGTTTACCATTGCAGGAACATCTAAATCTACAAGCCCATGTTAACATCCAGAAAAAGCTATACGCAGTGATATATTAAAGGCCTGGCCATATTGACGTATACCTTTGCTTGACTTTTTTAAGCATATGATGGAGTTGAAAGGCCAACATGGAGGTGTCTTGGCAGTTTACAGTTGTCTAGCTTGCTAAAACGTGTCACCATAGCTAGGCTTTTGAGCAACTGAAGTATCTCAACAATTCTTTCTTATGGTCGCGTAGATCCACCTTTAAGTGTATATCTTCTTTCTGCAACTTTCGTCTGTGCTCACAGACTAGCCGCTCAGAGTGATCATTTGTTGACAAAGACTGTGTTGCTGTCTGAGGAATTGTGATGATCTTTGTTGTTGAAGCTGTGGTTTCTCTCAGGCTAGTTGCCAGTTCAAGATATGCAATGGACAGGAGGTTACAGTTGATGGGTAAGTTATGTTGAGCTGATTAGCGAGCGACCCGATGCTTTGAATCATATGACTGGTAGTCCTAAATTCTTATACTATTGATTTAAATGACACTTTAGTAGTGAGTAGCCGCGGTGCAGCGAATATTGACCATTTGAATCTTGGTAATCACGACGTGAATTGACAGTATTATCACAGTTATCACCTATAGAAATGAATTAGTGTCAGTAATAGAGGGTATTCACATACAGGTTGAATGATGATATTGCTATATAGGTTTCTACTATTACAAGTGGTGTTTTATGTGCATCCCACTAGACTCAAATATACTAATAAGAAATAACATTCAAACACTATGAAAATTTCTAACACAGAAAAAAGATCTGCATTTCTGACACACTCTCTCAGATCATTTCAGTGACAGTGAGATAGATGACAAAAAAGAGATGAGATCTATTTCATAATATCACATTTAATATTTCAGTGATCTCTGTAAAAGTCAAATTCATCAGTTTTCTATGTATCAGATTGACAGTATAATGATGATTATAATATAAAGATCTTTAATGTCATGTCATTTAATCATAGTTTCTTAATGAATAATGAGATCAATAAGATTAATAAAGTGTAGAAACTTAACAGTAAAAAGTGACTTAGTAAGATTGTCAGTTATTGTTGAAATAAGGAGGCTTCGCGGGGGATTTCAGTCCTATTCTGACCTAGCATCAGAGCTTCCTGTGTCACGTGACGCTGCTTAGTCAGCCCACACAATGTCATGCTGTCGATGCAGACTCTGCATCCTAGTTAGAATAACAGTTGTTTCAACAGAGGTCATGATATTGACGACTTGACGTCTTTCTGTTCAACAGGTTATGAGCTCGGCATTTCGCCTTTATACCTCAAGACATTAGTCAGTCATTCATTGACCTCCCTGTCGCCGTCTTTTGACAGTGTCTTTTGTCATTTCAATAGCCTACCTAAGTGCTTACTTGAACGACCCCTTTTGTCGTTACTCGATATCCTCAGTTTTGACATTTTCATCATTTCAATAGCCTACCTGAGTGCTTCCTTGAACAACTCATTGTTTTGATAGCCTACCTAAGTGCTTCCTTGAACAACACCTTTGTTGTTTTGATATTCTTGAACGACTCGTCGTCATGATATTCTTGGTTGACATCTCTTTGCTTTTTTGATAGCCTTTGCGTTTTGGTGTTTGTCCTTGACAACTCACATAACCATGACTTTCTTGAACAGCACTTTCAACTTTCCTCGTCTTGCTGGCGCTAGTAACTATGCCTCATGGGCCACTAACGTCAAGTTCGTCCTTATGGACAAAGACCTATGAGCTGTTGTTTCAGGCACGTCTTCTGAACCAGTTGCTGAACTTGGTGGTGTCAACACTTTGAACTCAAAGTCCTTGTCTGAATACATCGCCTGAAGTAGGGAGAACGACAGGGCATGTGCTACTATAGCACTGTCATGTCAGGATGGCCCTAAGGGGTTCATTCAAGACCTTCCTGCACATCAGATGTGGTTGAAGCTCAAGGAGTTGTACGAGGTTCAGGGCTTTAACGCTAGATGCCTTACGTTTACGACACTTCTAAGTCACCACTACGATTCATCTAAGTTCATTGAGGACTATGTTGATCAGCTAAAGACTTTGTCACAATGTTTGCAAGAGATGGATCCTACTCACTGTCCTCCTTAACAACCTTGGATCCACATTCAACGCCTTTGTCACAGCTAAACGCCAGTCCATTCGCGTTACAACTTCTACCTTCGATTCCTTAGCCGCTGAGTTGATTGATGAGGCTAGAATGAAGGATAATAAGAGCTCCATTGCGATGGCCTTTTGTGGCAAACCAAAATCGTCGTCATCGTCGTCGTCGCTTCAGTGTTCATACTGTAAGAAGACTGGCCATGAGGAATCCATGTGCTTTGCCAAATACCCTCATAAGAAGAAGAAACACAATGCAGCTTGAGCTGCAAAGAAGAAGGGCAAATCGTCGTTGTCGTCAGACAAGTTCTCAGGCAAGTCCTCCAACAATGTCAAATTGACCTCCGATAAGGCTGGTGGCAATGCCACAACGCTCAGCTTTATGTTTGCCATAGGATCACACCCTGTGAGTGTGTGGATTGTTGATACTGAAGCCTCTGATCACTTGTGTTCTACACGTGAATCCTTTCTTATCTATGAGCCTATTTCTAGGTCTCTTAAGACGGCTAATGAACATGCTCAGATCATTGAAAAGGGCATGGTTTCACTACGTTTAGTTTGTCCTGACGGTGGCATACAAGAGGTTATCCTCAAAGACGTTATGCATGCCCCTGTTTCCTCTGCGAACCTTGTTTTTGGCCGCCGTATGTGTGTTGGTGGTGTCTCTTTCAACATGCGTGACTGCACCTTGCGTCACAATAACAATGTCATCAGATACGCTCCTGAGGTCAACGGGATTTTTCAGCTACACCTCAACAATACACCCCAGTCTCACACCTTTGCGGCTAATTGTGGGTTTAAGGTATTGTTTGATACGTGGCATCAACGCTTGAGCCATTTAGGCCATACAAACATTGAGCGTCTGTCTAAGATTGTCAACAGCATAGATCTTAAGGATCTTCCTTGACAACATGACATCTGCAAACTGTGCATTAAAGTCAAGCAGACTTGTTGCCCTTACAATGCTCCTATTGAGTGAGTGACTTGACCGTTAGATCTTATTCATTCAGATGTTGTTGAACCCATAACGCTCATCGTCAATGACGGTTCAAGGTGGTTTGTTACCCTTACTGACGACTTCACAAGGTTTACCTGAATGTTTTTCATGAAAATCAAAGACAAGACAGCCAAGCATATCAAGGACTTTGTCACCTTGATGAAAACCGGCTGTTCTAACTATCCTCTAGAACGCCTCCGCACCGATTTTGGGTGTGAGTATCTTGTCTTAAGGGACTGGTTTACAGTCAACGGTATCATCTGAGAACCTACTGCGCCCTATTCACCTGAAGAAAACGGCGTTTCTGAGCGGCTAAATCGCACTATTTGTGAATCTGCACAAGCTATGCTTAAAGACTCTGATCTGAACTCACACCTCTGGCTGAAAGCCATTAAGACTGCGGTTTATATCAAGAATCAGTCTCCTACTTGAGTACTTGACATGACGCCCTATGAAGCATGAACAGGCAACATTCCTGACCTCTCAAGTCTTCACATCTTCAGTATCATTGCTTGAGCACACATTTCTAAGGAACAACACCAGCAAGGAGTCAAGTTTGAGGACTGTAGCCTCAAATGCCACTATTTAGGCATGAAAGGAAGCTCAATCTTCCGTGTTTGAGACCCTGAATCGGAACGAGTTCTAGAGTCCCATAACTGCTTTGTTGATGAGGGTGTTACCGCTTATGAAAACATGGCTAACATAGAGGTTCACAGCAAGGAGGAGACAACTAGCACTAGCAATCATGCTGTCGACCTTCCTTCTGCGTCCTCACCCTCATTGTCACAACCTCCTTTTGTTTCAGGGGGAGTGTCTGCACCAGCTACACCGCTGCTTCAATCCTCACTATTACAGCGATCAAATTCTTCATCTTCTTTCGTTTTAGAGGGAGCATCTACCTCTTCACGTTGTCAGTCTGAACTCACAAGTTCAGACCTGTGAGTTCTAGACAAGTTGTCTGATTCAGATGAACTCAGTTCATTGAACCTTTCAGCCTCAGCCGCACCACGCTACAACCTTCACAGTCACTCAGTTGTCAATGAGTCTAACACACACGTTTCATATGTGTATGTTGCGATTTCTATTGACGACATCGTCAAACCAACCACATACAAGCAGGCTGTGGAGTCACCTCTGTGTGACAAATGAAAGACAGCTATGAAGAATGAAATTCAGTCACTGAAGAATAATAACATGTGGGACATTGTCAATGTGCCGTTGGATCAGCATGTCCTTAAAGGACGCTGGGTTTACAAGGTCAAGCGTGACGCCCATGGTCAGGTTAGCCGCTATAAGGCTCGCTGGGTTGTCAAAGGCTATGAACAGCAGTTTGACATAGATTATGACCAAACCTTTGTGTCTGTCGTCAAGCTGCAGACGTATAAGACCCTCTTTGCCCTTGCGGCACATTATGACCTTGAAGTGAACCAAATGGACGTCGCTACCGCGTTCCTTTATGGCCCTATCGATCAGGTCGTTTACGTTGAGTTACCTCACGGCTATGGGCTACCTGACAAGGTTGCTTTGCTGAATAAGGCCCTCTATGGCCTGAAGCAAGCACCTCGTCTGTGGTATAAGACCCTACACGATCTCCTCACGTCTCTTGGTTTCCGTTGACTTGATTTCGACCATAGCATGTTCGTATGAAACGGTGTCATCATCGCTGTCTATGTCGATGACTTCCTGCTTGTTGAAAAGGATAAGTCAGCTATTCAGGATGTTAAACAATGTCTTAATGACACGTTCAAGATGTCAGATCTCAGTCCTGTGTCCTACTACCTAGGCATGAAAGTGAACCAAAACCGTGCTGAACGCACGATCCGTCTTACTCAGACGGCTTACATTAACAAGGTCCTTCAGACTTTTCAGCAGTCACAGACTGTTCCTGTCGACACTCCTATGAATCCTGATGCATTACTCATGAAGAAGTCTGCCACTCAGGCTGACATCACTGTCATTTGACGGTATCAGAAAGCAGTCAGATCACTAATGTACATTATGTTACAGACACGTCCTGACATCACCTTTGCTGTCTCTATCATTAGTCAGTTTGCTCAGAACCCTAACACATCACACTATAACGCCATTAAGCGGATCTTTAAGTATCTCGCCGACACTACAGATATCGGTGTCACCTATGGCACCACTGACGTCAACCTTATCAGCTATACCAATGCTGACTGAGGTGGTTGTCATGACACCAGAAAGTCCACTGAGGCTTATCTCTTCCTTCTATATGAAGGTCCCATTAGCTGGTGTTCTAAATGCCAGCAATCCGTTGCCCTATCCTTGACGGAGGCTGAGTACATGGCCGAAACGCAAGCTACAAAGAAAGCCATTTGGCTACGCCGTTTCCTTGGTGAAATTGACTACTTTTATGACAACAATGTTGTCGTCATTCAAGCTGACAACAACAAAGCTATGGACCTAGCTAGGAACCCTGAGTTTCATGCTCATATCAAGCACATTAACATACAATATCACTTCATTTGTGAAGCTGTCAATCATCACCTTGTCAACTTTGAGTTTGTACCT
>JAABUP010002422.1_pt1 | contig 36138 bp, 44 predicted proteins | sample 5559201 | NCBI WGS metagenome assembly JAABUP01 (sample SAMN10711887, study PRJNA513373) | rock metagenome | isolation source: Antarctica rocks | place: Antarctica
ACCAGGGCCAACCTTGCCCAGGACGATGCCCGGACGGATCATGCCGCCGGGGCCGTGTGCGCATCGCCGCAGGTCGGGTAACGGGACAAGAGTTAGGACAAGGAATCGCTTGCCCTTGCAATTGAACATCCGACGATGGAGCCTGCCCTGACGGCGACCCTTGCGCCGGGTCCGCGCCTTAAAAGGGCGGTCAGTCCCATTCGAGACCGTTGAGTTTCGTGCCGAACTTTCCATCTGTGCAGGTCAACCGGCACGTGTCCATCCGGCTGGTACCAGTTCGTGCTGGCTGGATGTGGCTCGTGCGGCCCCACATCGGCCCCACATCGGCCAGAGTTCGGTTGCGAACGCCCAGTTCCGCTTTCGGCCGACCCAGACCACGAAAGGAACCGGGCACCGGGCTAAGCAGCGGCGAATCTCTTCCGTGCGCTGATCGTCGGTGCAACCTCGTCAGTCGGCCAGCCAGCTTGTCAAGGGCCACTGAGATATGCCCGGGGGCGGCCGTGAGAGCTGCCCCGTGACGGTCACGAGAACTGGCCGGTGGTGGTCACGGGAACTGCCTTGGGTGGCCACCACCGGCTATTGGCTTAGGTCATTTGGCTCACCTCGTCGGTGGCGCTCAGGTCGCTGAGCGCGACTGGTTCCTCGCAGTGGGGGCAGTTCCCGCCCTCGCCGATACGGCGGGCGAACAGGCTGCAGTCGGGGCATCGCTGTTCGTCGAGGTTGCCGGCATCCGAGTGATGCACCTTCCCAGGCGGTACCGGCCGGCGTGTTGGTCGCGGCGCCACAACGCCATGTGCAGGCGCGCCTCGACGAACGTGACGTCCTTGATGGGCGCGATCAACCAGCCCACGACCGCCCGGGAGAACAGGTCAATCGCGAAAGCGACATAGACGAAACCGGCCCACGTCGCTACGTAAAATCTGTCACCCAGGCGCGGTTCGGTGCGCCGGTGCGGAAGTTCCGCTTGAGCAGGTCCGGCGCCCGGAGAATCGCGGTCCCCGGCTTTGCCCCGATCGTGGTCCTGGTCCGCGCTCCCCGGATCACCCCGCGCATGCCTTCATCGCGCATCAGGCGGTCCACGGTCCGCTTACCGATGTCCGGGAAACCGTTGCGGCGCAGCCATCTGGTCATCTTCCGCCGGCCGTAGAGCACTGCCGGGAGTGGGCCGCCGGTCGGGCCGCCGGTCCGCAACCCCCGTTGGCAGCACGTCGATCACGTCCGCGTCCGAACGCGTCCGGGCTGGCACCCCCGTGGCCGTCTTCCAGGATCGGTAACTGCGGGGGGGACCGGGAGGCCCTGCTCGCGCAGGACCCCGCAGATCAGCTCGACCCGATGCCCAACGACGCGCTGCGCGTCGATGAACCCGCAGATCAACGGCGACGAGGGTCGAGCGCCCCGCGAAGAAAATCGACGCCGCCTGCAAGATCTCGTTGGCCTCTTTGAGGTCACGCACCTCTACTCGGAGCCGCTTGATCTCCGCGAGTTCCTCACTCGTGGGACCGGACCGGACACCCCCATCGACCTGGGCCTGCACGATCCACCTCCGCAGCGTCTCGGCCCCCACCCCCAGCTTGGGGCCCAGCGCCTGGGCAGCTGCCCACGACGACGGATACTCCCCGAGCCGATCCATCGCCATCCGGACCGTCCGCTCACGCTGATCCCTCGGGTACCTCTTCGGCATGACTGCCATCCTTCGCACGTATGGAAGCGGCAGTAAACCGGGGACGCTTCAAACTCACCGCCGCGGCCCAACGCGCACACACCCACGGACACACCTGGACGGCCATCGGCACCGAACTCAACATCACCCGACAAGCCGCTCAACAACGCTTCCGACAAAATCGAGCCAACCAAGGTTGACACAGGGCTACTCACCGCGACTCCCCCGCGGCATGCAGGTGCAAGCTAGGCAAGTAGTGCGTCCACTTCGGCGCGGGCGTCCAGCAGGGTCGTGATGATTCTGGCGCTCACCGGCGGTGTGTTCCGGGTCGTCGGCAATGAGGTGTTGATCGCGTAGGAGACCTCCATGCGACTGCGGATCGCCACGGCGAACGAAATGACCCCGTCCTCGCTCTCCTCGCTGCTGGTCGCATATCCGTGCCGCCGGGTATCCCGCAAATCCTTGAGCAGGCGGGTCCTGGTCCGGATCGAATGAGCCGTCAGCCCCTCCAATTGCTCATCTGGGAACAGCGCGCGCACCTGGTCATCGCTGAGCATGGCGAGCATCGCTTTCCCGGTGGAGGTGCAGTTCGCCGGCATCATCCGGCCCATCCTGGCGCCCACCCGAACCGCGCGGGTGCTCTCGATGGAATCCAGGAAGTTCACCAGCTGCCCGTCGAGCCGACCCAGGTGAATGGTTTCGTCGAGTTCCCGATTCAGCCGCTCCAGCACGGGGCGGGCGCGGGCGCGCACGTCGATCCGGCGGAGTACCGCGAACGCGATGTCGCCGAGAGCTGGGCCGGCCTCGTAGGCGCGCGAGTCAGGGTCCTGGCGGACGAAGCCTCGATATTGCAGCATCGCAAGCAACCGATGCGCGGTGGATGAGGCGACGCCGAGGTGTTCGCTCACGTCAGTGAGCCGCAGGCGCTGCTTGTCGCGCAGCAGCAGGAGCAGTCGCAGGGCATTGTCCACCGACTCGATGGGATATTGGGGTGGGCGTCTCGGGGCGCCGGACTCCTCGCGTTCGGCAAACAAGGTCATGGTCCCGACAGTACCGGCGTTGTGCCGCGGTCGCCGCCCAGCCGGGTCAGCCGGCTCAGCCGGGCCAGCTCATGCCGCCACGCGGTGCCCTCGTTGAGGGAACTGCCGAGGTCGGGCAATTCGTCGAGGTCCGCCTTGGGGAGATCAACCAGGGTGCCCCCGGCGCCGACGACGGTGAGAGCGATGCGGGCCAGCGTGTCCACGCTGAGCCCGCGGAGCACCGCTTGGGCGATGGTGTCGCCGGTGCTCGTCAGGCCATGGCCGCGGAGGAGGACAACCGGCCGATCGCCCATGGCGGCCAGCATCTCGGCGGCCAGCCCGGTGTTCCGGATCAGCACTCCGCGTGGGTAGATCGGGATCCCGCCTGCGGCCAGGCGCGCACCCGGAATGTCGTAAGCACCCACGATGGGACGAAGACGGATACCGGCCAGGTCGGCCGCCACCACTGACTCGGGATGTGCGTGCACAACTGCCGCAGCCTCGGGGCGTGTCCGCAAGGTTTCGACGTGGATGGGGAGCTCGTTCGGTGCGCGGTACCCCCCCTCGAGCTCGGCGCGCCCACCATCGGCGAAATCCAGCAGCTTGATGTCGCCGGGTTCGGTGAACGCCAGCCCCCGCTCGCGGGGCCCGCGGCAGCGGATCAGCAGCTGCCCTTCGCCGACCCGGACGCTGATGTGCCCGAGAATGCCGGGGGCCAGATCACGCGCGGCCAGGACCCGGCAGGCATCCGCGACCTCCCGCCGTAGCTGATCGAACCGACCCGGCCCGTCGCCCGTTGCAGCCGGGCTCACGGTGCGAGCTCCCTTTTCGCGGCGGACCTGGACCGGAGGCCTTCCAGCTGGCTTCGCGCCTCGCTGGTGCTGCATGGGCCGGCGAGCAATCGCCGGACGGTCAGCATCCCGCGTGGCCAGTTCACCGTGACGGCTCCGGTCAACTCTCCCCTCGCGTTGTCGAACAGGGTGGCGAAGTGCTGCGGCTCGGCGCTCGGGTCGCCGACGAATTCGCCAGTCGCGGGTTCCGGGCGCACGCCGGCGAATTGAATCTTCCAGTCGTATTGGTCGCTCCAGATGTATTCCACCGGCGCGTAGCTGCGCGGGTCGTGCGGATGCGTGATGTTGTGCGCGACGCAGCCGGCCTGCTCGACGGCGTTGGTCCAGTGCTCGGCCCGGACGTGCCGCCCGTGTCGGGGATGCCACCATCGCGCCACATCGCCTACGGCGTAGACGTCGGGCGCACTGGCCCGGCAGCACTGGTCGCACAGCACCCCATCCTGGGTGGCGATTCCGGACGACGCCAACCACCCGTCATTGGGCCGGGCGCCGATTCCGATGAGCACGGTGCCGGCCTTCAGCACCGCGCCGTCGGTCAGGCTCACCCGCAGGTCCCCGCTGCGCCCCTCGATCGCGCGTACGCCCACCCCGAAGCAGGTGTGCACACCATTTCTGGCCTGCAGCCGGCCGAACAGCGCACCCAGTTCCGGGCCGACGAGCCGGCCCATCGGCATCGGGAGCGGATCCACGAGCGTGACCTGGCACCCGAGCGAGCGGGCGGTGGCAGCCACCTCCGATCCGATGAAGCCGGCCCCGACGATCACGACCGGGCCCGCATCGAGCAGGTCCTCCCGTAGCGCCTGCGCGTCGGCAAGGGTGCGCAGCAGATGCGTCCCGTCCGGGCTGGGGAACGGGGTCGGCCGTGGGCTCGAGCCGGTGGCGATGACCAGGGTGTCGTAGCCGACCCGCTCACCATCGGCCAGCACCACCTCGCGCGCCTGGCGGTCCAGCCGCTGCGCCGGCCGGCCCAGCAGCATGGTGATGCCGGCAGCGGCCGCGCCCTCCGCGCTGAGCAGGGACACCGCGGCACGATCGATCGAACCGGCCAGCAGCGCCTTGGACAGCTGCGGTTTGTCATACGGCAGCTCGTGTTCGGCGCCGATGAGAACCAGCTGGCCCTGGTATCCCTCGCTGCGCAGCGCCTGCGCGGTTCGGACTCCCCCGATCGAGGCGCCCACGATCACTGTGGTGGTCATCGCTGCTCGAGGCGCAGCGCCGACACCGGGCAGCTGCGAACCGCCTCCTGAACCAGCGTCATATCCACCTCGTCGACCGTCTCCTTGAGGACAACCACAACGCCGTCGTCGTCGATGTCGAAGTAGCTGTCCGCGGCCACGACGCAGTTCGCGTACCCCTGGCAGATTGCCAGGTCTGCCCGCACCACGGTCATCGGTTTCGCCTCATGACTTCACACCAATGCCGCCGTCGGCATGAAGCACGTCGCCGGTGGTTCCTCGGGACCGCTCGGAAGCGAGATAGACGTAGCTCCAGGCGTGGTCGGTGGCGGTGAGGGCAACCTGCAGTGGCACCCGGCCGGCTAGCTCGGCCGCACGTCCAGGGGTGTCGTCCAGCCGCTTGCCGGCCAACCCTAGCGCGGTCAGCCCCCTCAGGTCGGTGTTGAGGGTGCCACCAGGGGCGACGGCGTTGACCCGGATGTCGGGGGCCAGCTCGTTGGCCAGGGCGAGCACCAGGCCACGCACCGCGAACTTCGACGAGATGTAGAGCACGCCGCCGCGTCCCGGGTAGTAGGCCGACGTCGACTCGGTGAGCACGACGCAGCCCTTGGCCGAGGTCAGCGCGGGCAGGGCTGCCTTGACCGAATGCAACTGGCTCTTGACGTTCGTCGCGAATATCTCGTCGAATGCGTCGTCCAATACCTCGGCGTCAAGGTCCTTCACGCCGCGGTAGAAATCGAAGATGCCGACGCAGTTGACCAGGATGTCCAGACCGCCGAAGTTCGCCACGGCAGCCGCAACCGCGCGCTCGTTCGCCTCCCTGGTCGTGGCGTCTCCCTCCACGACGGGCACATCGGGTAGCTCAGCCGCGATGTCAACGCACTTGGCGGGGTCGCGCTCGAGGACCGCGACCCGCGCGCCCTCGCGACCGAACGCATCGAGCACGGCCCGGCCGATACCGGAGCCGCCGCCGACGATCAGAGCGCGGCGGCCGGTCAGCCAGCCGTCGCTCACTGCTCCCCCAACTCCATGGGGCCGTACGGATTGGCAATCATCGCCGAGTAGACCTGCTCGTCCTGCCGGGTGAGCGCCTCCAGTTGCAGCGGGCACAGCGCTATCCACTGTCCGGAGCGTGGTGACTCGACCAGCAGCCGGACCCCGTTGCGGGTGGCAATCTTCTGGACCCGCACCTCGGCGAACTCGTTGGCCACCTCGATCGCTGGTCCGGTTGTCGATGCCTGCATCTCGGCCCGTTCCGACTCCGCCCTGGCCGGGGACATTCTGGAACCTCCGTAGGGGGTCACAGGAATATCGCCAGGTTCTGCGTGCGGAGCACCGACTCGTCGATCAGGATGTAGCGGCTGGCCAGCTTCCACCCGTCGGCCGTAAGCCGGAGCACGTCGTGGCGGCCAGCGGAAACGAGCGAGGGCTCGCGCACGTCGCCCCGGCTGCGGAACAGCAGGACCGCGGACTGCACGAACAACTCGTTCTCGGCGGCCATCTCGAAACTGCGGACGTTGGTGATGAAGTGCCTGGTTCGCGAGGGGGGATCCTCGGTCCAGGCGTGCTCGGTCTGGAAGCGCGCGACGCGGCGGCCTAGGGAGTACTTGTCCTCGTGGAAATGGGCCATTCCTGGCGAGGTGTCGAAGCCGGCGCCGCGGGCGGTCGTGACCCGAACCGGCATCTCGTAGTGGACGTCGTCGGTGAGCAGGTCCAACCAGGTGCTGTATTCCTGCCCATCTAGCAGGTAGGACTCATCGACGAGCCAGTGATGTGCCTCGAGGTGGCGCGGATCGGTGAAAGGCAACGAGCGCCCCAGTCCGCGGACAGTGGGGGCCGAGCTCACTAGGGCACCTCCATGTCGTGCGCCGGACGCAGGTCCGGCTCGATCTCCAGATCGGGTCCGGGCTGGGGAACGGGTGCCCGCGCGGCCTCTTCCATGGCCCGATCGGCGTGGGGAACCGGCCGTTGCATGCTGTCCGCCCACCGCGCCAGGAGGGCGCGCTGGTTGTACTCGCCGAACCCGACGTATGCCGTGCCCGGACCGGAGAAGTGGGCCAGTGGCGGCACAACCGGCTTGTCGTCAGCGGTGAGCCCCATCCGGCTGTTCAGCAGCAGCCGCCTGGCCATGGAGCCGGCAGCCGTCGAGGTCAGCGAGGTCCAGTTCTCCACGTCGTCCTGTTCGAACATGCCGCTGCTGCCGAAGCACATCAAATATGCCTTGTACGAGAGGTTCTTGAACTCCTGCGGCGCCTGGCTGTCGACCGCGAACCAGGACAGCACCTCCGTTTCGTCGGCGCTGATCGGCTGCCAGGTGCGCAGCGAGATGAACGGGAGGACGTCCTCGGTGTTGTCGGCGACCTTCGGCCAATTGTGCACGAAGCTCAGGTTCGGGAAGAGCGTCGCCGCCGAGATCATGAAACCGTCCTGCCCGATCATCTGCCTTTGCTGGGCGCTCCAGGACAGCTCGATACGGTCGATCATCTCGTCCGGGTAGCCGACGTATCTCATCCGGCCCCGGAAATCGCCTTCGGGGAGCTTGTATGTCGTCCCCCCTCCTGGGCCGGCTTGGTAGAGGGCGCCTTCCTTGCGCTTCTCGGCCTTCGGCTCGCGGAACAGGCCGATCTCGACGACGCTCGCGTGGGTCTGCGGCGTGTGATAGCTGTCGCCGGCGAAGTTCTCGGCGCCGATCTTCCAGTTGGCCTTGATGCGCCAGCGCTGCGGGCCGCGCAGTTCGATCCCGGCCGGGCTCTGCTTGGTGTAGAAGTCCAGGTAGAAGGCGAAATCGCCGAGATACTCGCGTAGCGGCGGCGCATCCGGGTCCAGATTGATGAAGATCAGGCCGTTGTAGGTGTCCAGTGCCGGCGCCGGCAGCAGGGCCTGGCCGCGCTTCTGGAACCCCGCCTCCCCGCCGTAGGCCTCGCCGTGAAATGGGAGTCCGATCAGGCGCCCGTCGTTCTTGTAGGACCAGCCGTGATACGGGCAGCGGAAGTGCGATGCGTTTCCCATTTCGGCCCTGCATACCTGCATCCCGCGGTGCAGGCACATGTTGAACATCACTCGAACGGTGCCGCTCTCGTCCCTCGCGACGATGAACGAGTCCTGCAGCACCCGTCGCACGACGTAGTCCCCCGGCTTCGGCACTTCGGACTCGTGCGCGACGAACAGCCACGAACGACCGAAGACGCGCTCCTTCTCCAAGGCAAAGATGGCCTCGTCGTTGTAGATGTGGGCCGGAATCATCCCCCGTCGTATGGCGGCATAGATGGACGATTGATCCGTTGGCATGGCGCTCCCAGGTCGGTTTCCAAACGGCGTAGACTGGCTTCTCTATCCTACAGAGTTTTCCTCTGTTGGCTAGAGTTCGGCTCGTCTCGTCGGCCCCTCAGGCCAGCCGCCCGACGAGGGCATTGAACACGCCGAGCACCGCACCCCCGGCAGCCGCTCCTCGTAGCCGTGCGCCCTCAGAGCAACGTCCTCGCCCAGGTCGTGGACGTTGAAGCCACCCTCGAACTCGTTGTGCTCAAGGTGGAGCTCGTAGGCAACCAGTGCCTGCGGACCCCGCCGGAAGAAGGAGCGAGGCGTCGTCGCGGCACCTCCCGGCCAGGAGATTTCCACGGTTTCGTCCCGTACCTCGAATCGGAAGCTGCCGACCTGGCCGCTGTCATCGGACGGCACCTCGGTGCGGCCGATCGACGCCCAATGTGGGTTCCGCTCCACCAGCTCGAGCGAGATGCGGCGCTTCCCATCGGCCGAGAAGGTCCGATGCGCGATCGCTTTGGGCAACAGCAGCAGGTCTCCGGTCCGGCCGATGTAGTGGCCGTAGCCCTTCTCGCCCCCGGCTCCTTGAACTCAACCCGGACCGACCCGTGCACCAGGTAGAGGTAGACATCGCTCTGGAAATTCGTGTTCCAGAACGGCAGGCCGTCCGCTGCCCCCGTGGACTCCCAGATGGCAACGGGACCGACCGCGCCGACCTCGGTCGGCACGTGGGTGGCCCGCTCGACACCCCCCCCCGCCGAACTCGATGACATTGACGATGTTGAACAGTTCATGGCGGTCAGTGATGTGCGCCTCGCCTGGGTGTGCCGCCAAGGACCCGAAATCTGCGTGCAGCGCGTCGGTCATTGCCTGTTGCCTCGGATGTGAAGTGGCCGGTGCGAAAGCCGCCGGAACGTGTGGCGCGAGCCAGGCCGGGTTAGGTCAGGTGAAAGCCGCCATCCACGAAAAGGACGTGGCCGGTGACGTAGGCGGACAAAGGCGAGGCCAGGAACAACACGGCATGCGCGATGTCCTCGACCGTGCCGGTGCGCCTCAGCGCGAGCGACTCCGCCGTCTTCTGCTTGGCAATCTGGCGGGGATCATCGCTCGGCCACTGCGTCAGCCGGGTCTCGATGTAGCCAGGGGAGATCGCGTTGACGCGGATGCCGCGGTGCCCCCACTCCTGGGCCGCGTAGCGGGTCACCGTTTCCAGGGCGGCCTTGGAGGTGGCGTAGCTCAGGCGCTGTGGTAGCACCTTGTTCACGACACCCGAGCTGATGTTGATGATCGCGCGGTCGCCGTTGCCCGTCATCGTGCGAAACGCCGCCTGACAACCGAGCAGCGCGCTCGACGTGTTGTTCCGGAGGGTCGCCTCGAATTCGGCAATGTCGACCTCCTCGGCGGCCTGGTGGCTGACGCCGCCAGCGTTGTTGACCCACACGGCCAGCTCGGGCAACTGGCGGAGGGCCGAGTCCACCTGCGCGGCACTCCCGGCGGCGTTCATGTCGGCAACGATCGGGGTCACCTGCCCGAGCGAGGCGAGCTCGTCGGCGGTCCCGGCGAGCTCGTCGCCGTCCCGGTCCAACAGCACCACCGACATCCCGACACCCAGCAGGGTTGTCGCGATCTGCCGCCCGATACCGCGGGCGGAGCCGGTGACCACGGCTGCCTTGCCCTCAAGGGTCGCGAAGGGGGTTCGCATGGACACCGTTCATCGCCTCCAGGGCTGCACAGATATGGGTGAGCGGCTCATGCCCTGAGCTCGTGGGCGTCGAGCCAGGTCATGATCGTGTCGGCGACGAGGTCGACCAGGTGGGGCTGTCCTTGCAGGTAGTGCGTTCCGCCCGCGACCGCGGTCAGCTGCCTGTCGGGGTGCGGAACGGCGTCGAACATCATTTTCGCGTGGCTCGGGAAGCAGACCTGATCGGCGGTGCCGTACATAACGAGGGTCGGCACGCTGGTCCGCGCGAGGTGCAGCGGACCGTCGCAATGGGACTCATCGATGCTCCACTGACTCAGCCATGAGCGCAGGCTCGTGTAGCGGCCGAGCGCCGCCGGCATCAGGTTGGCCTTGTGCGGGGGCCCCCACATCGTCCCTGGCTCCCGATCCGAAGGGTCGAGCCGAAGGTCCAGGAACCGGGGATCGGCAACGGTGCCCTGGACAACGAACGGCAGGTCCTGCCCGCCGTCGGGATCGCTCGCCAGGCCCGCGAGCTGCGCGCGGACCCAGCCGGTGATCCGGCGGTTCCTGGCCAGTTGTGCGGCTCGGTAGCGTTCGACGAACTCGGCCGAGAACGGGGGCCCGTGCTGCGCACCGAACATGTCCAGGTCAGGGTCACGCTGCCGGAAGTTTTTCTCGTCCGTGATCGCCGGATCGAGCCATTCGGTGTAGACGATGGCGCGACCGGGGTGTCCCATCAGTTGGACGAGGGCGTCGGCCGGCGGCAGATCCGCCCGGGTGAGGTCGGGTGCGTCACCTGCGGGGGTGCGGCGTACGGACGGTGCCTCGGCCTGGCTCTGGTAGAAGGCGGTAAGGCCGCCGCCGCCGGAGTTGCCGACGAGAATGATTTTCTCGTATCCGCGACCGCGCAGGAAGCGTATCGCCGCCCCCACGTCGAGCACGCAGTTCTCCATGATCAGGGTGCTGTCGTTGCCGATGTATCGGGTCGTCAGGCCGATGGCATCAACCCCACGTTCGGCCAGCGGCCCCAACAGGTAATGGCCAAGGAAGTTCGAGCTCGGGTGCACCACGACGACAGCGGTCTTGGCCGGCCGGGCGGCCCGATGCAACGAGCCCCACACCTTGCCGGCGAGCCGGGCAACGCCGGAATAGACATCGACCTGACCGGTGGCGATCATGGGTACACCGACGAGCTCGACCGTTGGCAAGGCTTCCTCAGCTTCTGTGAGATCGGGGCTGGTGGATGCTGGGTCAGCCGAGCAGGCGGCCACCGTCGACAACGAGCGACTGGCCGGTGACGAAGCTCGACTCCTCGCTCGCCAGGTAAAGCACGGCGCTCGCGATGTCGGACGGTTGGCCCGCCCTGCCCAGCACGATCTTGCTGGTGAGCCACTCGAGCCGGGCCTGGTCGCGGAAGACCGGCTCGGTTGCCGCGGTCTCAACCAGCCCTGGGCACACCGCGTTGCAGCGGATGCCCTGCGACCCGTAGTCGAAGGCCACGGATCTGGTCAGCGCCACCACCCCGCCCTTGGCTGCCATATACGCCGCGAAACGGGGGGAAGCGACCAGGGCCGCGGTGGAGGCGGTATTGACGATCGCTCCGCCGCCGCCAGCCACCATGTGCGGAATGGCGGACTTGCAGCCAAGGAAAACGCCCGTGAGGGTGACGGCGATGGTCCGGCTCCACTCCGCCATGCTGGTTTCGGTGACCGCCCGGTAGAGCGGAGCCCAATACGCGTTGTTGTGCAGGACATCGAGCCGGCCGAAGGAGTCCACCGCCTCCTGAACCATCCGGTCGACCGCCGTTTCGTCGGCGACATCCACCACGGCGGCGCGCGCAGTGCCGCCCGCGTCGGCGATGGCGCTGACCGTCGCGCCTGCGCCGGATTCGTCGATGTCAGCGACGATCAAGGTGGCGCCCTCGCTGGCGAACTGGCATGCCGTCTCGCGGCCGATGCCTGAGGCGGCCCCCGTGACGATGACGACCTTGTCTTGGAATCGGGACCGGCCCTGTTCGGTGCTGCGTGTCATGACGAGTCCTTGCCCCCCAGATAGCTGCGGAGCAGGGACGGGTTCGCCAGCAACTGCGCCGCGCTCCCCGATGCCTTGATCTGCCCCGTCGCGAGGACGTAGCCGCAGCCGGCCACCTTGAGCCCCTGCGAGACGTTCTGTTCAACCAGCATCAGTGTCACCCCGTCGCGGGCGAATCCGGCGACGAGCTCGAACACCTCGGCAACGAGCAGTGGGGACAGGCCGAGCGAGGGCTCGTCAAGGAGCAGCAGCTTGGGCCTGGCCATGAGGGCCCGACCGATCACCCGTTTCTGCTGTTCCCCGCCGGACAGGGTGCCGGACTTCTGCTGGCGGCGATCGCGCAGCCGCGGGAAGCGGGTGGACACATCGTCCATCGCGGCGGCAACCGACGACCTGCGTCGCTGGGTGAACCCGCCCAGCCGCAGGTCCTCCTCGACCGTCAACCGAGGGAGGACCCGGCGCCCTTCAGGGACGTGGATCATCCCGGGCCGCACGCCGACCACCAGCTTGAAGCCGAGGGCGATCAGGCAGAACGTCGCCCCCAGCAACACCCCGTTGAACAACTGCTGAACCATCATGCGCCAGATCCCTTGAACCGGTCGACCCGGTCAGCTGCCGGCCGACACGATGACGAAGTGGCCGCCTCTGACGACTGAGCGAAGTTGCGGCCGTGTCGCGGTGCCGTCCGGGTTAAAGGAGGTCGTCGCCGCCATGCCCTTGTCGTCTTTGATCGCGTTGAGTCCCTCTGCTACCGACACGCGGTCGCTGGTCAGTGACCCGGAACCTGCCTTGATCGCCTTGACCTTCAGCACGCACGAGAGCTGCCGCTGCCTACCTTCGGGCGAGAAGGTTCCACCGGCGATCCGCTGGGCGTCGGACGCAGTAGCGGGCGGCGGCGCAATAACCACCGCGAGTGCAATAGCGCGTCCTGCGCGTCCTTGACCCCGTGTCCACGCCAATGCCCGATGGGGTCCGCCAGGACGTTGATCCGTGCGACAAGGCAGTGGACGCACCGGCATCGAGCCTCCCTCGAGGCGGAGAGCTCGACGCCTACATCGGCACCGGCTATCTTCTCTCCAGAACTGTTGTCTGCACCGTAGCGATCGCGGGAGATGGCGTAAAGACGCACGGATACATTTCTCCTCACCCGTGACCGCTCAAGGGACGATTCCGTGCCGCACTTCACGCAGGTCGAACTCGACGAACTGTACCGCTCGCCGCGCCAGCTGCTGCAGGATGCCTTCCGCTCCGGCGGGGCCGAGTCAGCGCGTTCGTGTTACGACGCCATGGAGCTCCCGGTCAGGGACATCACCGACCTGTACCGGCGCTGGGCCGCACTGAACCGCGGGTGGCTCATCGAATGCCACGGCTTCACGCAAGCAACCGCCGACGCGGCCCAACTCGGAATGCCGCCGGCCGGCGCCGTCCCGGCCCAATCGGCGCCCCGGGCGGCGATCGCCCATCACGTCATGAGCGGACCGGAAACGAGATCGCCGAGCTGGTCTCCTCGACAGCCCACTCCGGCGGCGAGCAAGCACTTCTGGTGTTGTGGGAGCAGATCCACCAGTCCTGCGCCGAGGCCGAGACGGCCCTGAGGGACACGGTCACCGCGCAGCTCACCTTCATCAACGCCGCATTCGGTGCGGCCGGCCTCGAGGAGTGCCTACGCGCGGCGACCGAGGCCATCTGGGTGCCCAGGATGACCGCGGACATCTCGTGCGCAGCGGTTGACGGCTGCGCAATTGGGCCGCGAAGATGGCGATCGGCCACAACGGGGCGGTCAGCATCAGGGAATCGCACGACAGATGGACCCTCACGCTGGATCCCTTGGGGTCGTGCGGGCCGCCAGATCCTCGAGGGCCGCTACCGGCCGCCCTACGGCTTCGGGGTCGTGCAGGGCGGTTCCTCGGTAGGCGTCCTGCGCGAGGACATCACGGTGTATCAAGCCCACCTCGCGGTCGCCCACACCCTGGTGCCCATTGAGCGGATCGGGGTGCCCTGGCCGGCGATCCGCTGCGCGGGCTGGCCGCCCGGCCATGCGAATTAGTGATCTTTATGGTTCCGGCGCAGGCCGACGAGGAGTTTTTCCGTCAGGTCGGCGCGACGAAGGCCGGATCATCCGGCACTAAAGGCTAGGCCGGCGCAGTGCGCATCGCCCGGTAGGCCGCCAGGGCCCGTTCGGCCAGCAGCTCCGGGGTGAGCGAGCCCAGCGGGTGTGGCATCACGGAGAACGGGTAGTTGGGTGCCCCGGCCGCGGTCGCCGAGATCCTCGCGGTCGTGTGAAATTCCGACGTGCACACCACGTACGTCGGGATCCCGCGGCGCTCCAAGGCGATCCCGTCCTGCACCGTGCACGAGCAACACCCCGCGCAGTCCCCGACCCCGGTCACCACGACGTCGCAGCGCTCGGCGAGCTCGTCCAGCATCGCCCGCGGCGCGAGCCGGCCGATATTCGGCTTCCGGACCAGCACCACATGCCTGATACCCTCCTGCTGCAAATGCGTGAAGAGCTGCGCCAGGAAACGGTCGGTGTTGGGCTTTCCGTTGTCGAGGCAACCGACGACCAGCCCGGCGAACGAAGCCGGGCGCGCGACGAGCTCGGTGCTCACCGCGGCCGCGCCGCTGCTCGGATCCAGCACTGTCCATGGATTAATCATCGGGTTCCCCCTTCGTCACGAGCTGGCAGCGCCCGGCTTCCTCGACCGATAACGCCTCGGTGACCGGCACGGACTCGTGCCCGCCTACCCACGGCGGGATCACCACCGAGTAGCCGTAGAGGTTGCCCCCCGCCACGGTCAACACGATGTCGGCCGGGCTGCGGACCGCTGAACGCATCTCGCTCTCGTCGGCATCGACGACCGGGCCGGGCAGCCGGCCGGCCCGTTTAATGTCGGCAACGCTGCGGGAGGCGCGCCGGCACAGCTCCTCGCGAATGTCCTGCTTGCCCAGGCCGGCCCGGTGGAGCGTGGCGGCGTGCATCGGGCCGAGGATGACCACGAAACAGCCACCGGTGTAATGGGAGGGCAGCATCGCGTCGGCAATCGTGGCGAGGATGGGTCCCGGGCCGCTGGCCCAGTCGTTGCGGGCATTGATCGGTCCCTCGCCGGAAAAGACCGTCACCGCGCTGGCATCATCGTCGATCCCGAGTTCGGCGTGCAACGGCGCCCATGGGTTGGCCGAATCGCTCTCGCCGATGCAGTAACTGAACTTGCCCGGATGGCCGAAGGTAGCCTTGTCCAGGACCCCCGGAACTCCCCCGCAAACATTCTGCAGCAACAAGCGCACCGCTCTGCCGATGGTTGCATTCGCGTGGTGGCCAGGACCGAACAGGCTGAAAGAAGTGTTGATATTGATCTGATGCACGATCGGTCCGCTCAAGATCAGCAGCGGGGCTGTCGCGCCGCTGACCGTCGTGCTGTGCAGATTGAACTCCTCCCGGCTCAGCGCGCGGACCGCCGCGACCAGCACCGACATGTACTCCTCGCGGCAGCCGGCCGCAACGGCGTTGATCGCGATCTTCTCCAACGTAATTTCACGTGCCTGCTCGGCGATGACCCCGATCACCTGCTCGGCGGCAAGACCGGATGCCTCGACGAACCGGTTAACGACACCAGGTGTTGGGGGAACGACCGGGAAGCCGTCGCCCCAACCCCGTTGCAGGAACAGGTCCTGCACCTCCTGAAGGTCGGCAACCGTGTAGGCATCGGAGGTCAAAGCCACGGCCACGCCCCGCACAGATGCACCGCCCCGGCATGTATCATCGCGCGCCCGCATCGTGCTCGCTCAACCACTGGTCGACCGCAGCTTCCGCACCACGGGCATCCTGATCGGTGAGCGCACGGTTCTGGTAGGTCAACTCCAGACGGACGCCGTTCGGATCGAAGAAGTAAATCGAGGACCAGACCCCTTCATGTTCGGTGATCCCCTTGACCTCCAGACCGGCCGCGACAAGGCGCTGTTGGGTCGCTTCGAGCTCCTCCCGGCTAGATACTGAAAGGGCAAGGTGAGGGGCCCATCGAGGGAGTGGGGACTCGCGGTGGTCATGTTCCAGTCCGTCAATTTCGAAGAACGCGATACAGGAACCGTCGTTCATCTCAAAGAAGGTGTGCAGAAAGGAGACAGGTTCACCGGTGCTTCCCACGCTGCTGTCTTTTGCATAGGACACAAGACGCATGCCTAACAGCTCGGTGTAAAAGCGCCTCGTCGCCGCGGTGTCACGGGTGACATAGGCAACGTGGTTAAGTCCACTGGGACGGGCGATAACAGGCACAATCTGACCTCCTCATGTGAGGGATACTGGCTGGATGAGTTTCTCGGCCGCAAAGGCAATCGTCTTGTTCAAGGTCGCCGTCCAATGACCGCCGGCGGCGATCGGGAACAGGATCGGTAGGACAACCCCGGCCTCGCGATAGCGAGCGATGCGCTCACGGCACGCCCGGGCATCGCCGTGCAACAAGAACTCATCGATCATCTCGTCGCTGACCATCCTGAGTGCTCCGGCGCGATCCCCCGCGGAGAGACGCTCAGCGATCTCCTGAAGTTCCCTCGAATAGGCGCTCGCAGTAAATACACGCGCCGCCGCGGGATGCTGGGCGTAGCCCACGATCAAATCCTGCCCTGCCCGCCTGGCGACCTCATCATCGCCATCGACCGAGCACGGCATAACGCACGCCACAACCAGATCCTGCAGCCTCCGGCCGGAGATGGCCGCCCCATCCGCAACACTCCTCAAAATGCTGGGCAGCAGGGTCGGAGTTGTCAGGTTGAGCACGACGCCATCGGCGATTTCTCCCGCAAGGCGCAACATGCTCGGTAACAGCGCACCCAACACAATCCGCATCGTGCGCCGGCCGGCCGGCCGATCAAACTGGACCTCATCGATCGGGGCGGCATCGGCTTGGCTCTTCGGCCCGCAGGCCAGCGCGCAGCGCAGTTGGCCGACGTAGTCGCGCATGAAAGGCACGGGCCGAACAGGGGCCAGTCGCAAGACAGCTTCGTTGAGGTGGGCGTTGGATGAGCCCAGACCCAGCATGAAGCGACCGCCGCCGCTCTCGTCGATGGTGGCGGCCGTCATCGCCATCAGCGCTGGGTGGCGCAATCGGGCATTCGCAATGGCCGTGCCGACAGTGATCGAATGGGTAGCAGCAAGCGCCGAATGGCACAAGGAGAGAGAATCCGCAACTCTTTCGGCAACGAAATAGGCATCGAAACCCGCCCGCTCGGCGGTCAACGCGAGGGCCGCAATCTCGGTCGGCCCCAGCCCGCTGCGCGTGGCCACGGAGAATCCGAGTTGCATCAGGCGCGCTCCTGGTCCCCCCAAGTGAAAGTTTGACTTCTTCTGTGCAGAGTGGTCCTCTTCTCTGAAGGTGTCAAGTTGCGGGGTCGCACCCAAGTGACCCGTGCTAGCCGCAGCCCGCGAGGTGCTCGAGGAGCGGAGGCCGCATGTCGATAGAACTGGAGTCGCTCGGCACGTTGGCCATTACCATCGAGCGCCAAACGCTGCTAAGCACAACGCCCGCCGGCGGTAGGCTGGTTGGCGAGGCCGCCGACTGCCGCTGGGAAGGACCCGGCATCAGCGCCCGACAGCTTGGCAGAAGTGCCAGCGACTGGGTCCGCATCCACGCCGACGGCTCGATGAGCGTGGATGCCCGAATCCTGCTGCAGACCCATGACGGGGCAACGATCGCGCTGACCTACCTTGGGAAGGCCGACCGGTCGCCGGCCGAGGGTGGCACGATCTTCACCACGCCCCGGTTCGAGACCGCCGATGAGCGGTATGGGTGGTTGAACGCAATTCAGGCCGTCGGGAAGGGTCGCCGGGAGGGCATGTCATTAATCTACGAATTATACGCTCTTCGGTGACACCAACCTCGGGGTGTTGGCACCGGCGCACCAGGTGTGGAAGCGGGCCAGCCGTTGCGCGACGTCGCGGACGGCGCGGTATTCGCTGTCGCCAGCAGCGCGCGAAGCTCTTCGTTCGCGATGGGGCGACCAGGACCTGAGGGGTCCTGTCGTGGTCTAGTTGATCAGCCCGTTCCACATGGCCTCGAAGGCGAGGTGGGTCAGTCGTACCCGGCCGCGGAGCAGCCGGGCGGTAGGCCACCGGGTGGGTCCTCAGACCGCGGCCGCCGGTCTGGGGTGGGCGACCCGCTGCCCGCCTTCGGTGAGCGCCTGCTTCGGCCAGTCGCACGAGAATCTGCGGGCCGGCTCAGATGATCGCGACTTGGGCGCGCATGTCGCCGAGTCAACGCGGTCCGGTGCCGAAGGCGCTACGAGTCGCCTTCACTGGACGGAAGTGCTTGCCGCGAGGCTGCGGGTGATGCCCTGCCCCGCCATCTGCAGCGGAGACCAGTCCGGCCCGGACGCGCTTGAGCGTGGGGACGACGATGCCCAGCGCCGCCTCGACGCAACCGTCCGCCTCGAAGATCGGGACGGCGACCGAGCAAGCGCCCAGGCTCATCTCCTCGCTCGTTTGCGCGAAGCCGTCGCGATGTACGCGCCGTAGTTCCAGCCGCGGCCGGCCCGGCGCGGTGACGGTGTAGGGGGTGATGCGGGTGAGGTTCGCATGGACGGTGCCCTGGACGTCCGCTGGTGCATAGGCGAGGAGCACCTTGCCCACGCCGGACGTGTGCAGCGGCAGCCGTGATCCGTTCTAGCTGACTACCGTTACCGACGCCAGCCCGGATAGCCCGTCGAGGTAGAGCACCTGAACCCGTCACGTTCGGCGAGGTGGACGGTGGCGCCGCGTCGCGACGTAGAGGTCCTGCAGGAACGGCGGCGCCAGCTGGCGCAGGCCGGCCAGAACCGGCGCAAGCAGGCCGAGATCCCAGACCCGCAGTCCGACCACGTAACCGCCGAACGGCTCGCGCACCAACGCCCCCACTCGACCAGCTCGGCCAGGAGCCGGTGCGCCGTTGGCAACGGCAGGCCGGCGCGTCGGGCCAGCTGCGAGAGGTACCGCGATGGTGCTCGTCGAAGGCGCCGAGCAGGGCCAGCAGCCGCGAGGCGAAGCTCGCCGGCCGTGGCAGTGTTGCCGCCCATTCGTGGGCCTTACACTCAGCTCAGTGGAAGTCGAGGCTTCCACAGCCCCACCCGCTCGCCCTATCATTCGACGGGTGATCACGCCGACGTCGCGGACCGATCGCAGCATCGCGAACGCGAGTGCGGCCCTGAGCAGCCAGCGCGAGATCACGGCCGAGATCGCCGAGGTCGCCGCCCGGGCCGGCCCAAATCCGCAGCCCTTGCTGGACTATCCTCCCTATCGAAGCAGCCGGCTGCGACGGCCGACAAAGGAGCTGCACCAGGTCGACCCCGAGCAGATCGAGTTGCACGCGCCGGTGTTCGGCCCTCAGGACGTCGACCCGCTCGAGGCCGATCTAACGATCCAACGCGGCGGCGTCCCGATCGGCGAGCGCATGATCGTCACCGGCCGGATCACCGACGGCGAGGGGCGGGCGGTCCGCAACCAGCTCGTCGAGGTCTGGCAGGCCAACGCGGCCGGTCGCTACATCCACCAGCGCGACCAGCACCCGGCGCCGACCGATCCCAACTTCATCGGCGCCGGCCGCTGCCTGACCGACGACGACGGCGCGTACCAGTTCACTACGATCAAGCCCGGCCCGTACCCGTGGAAAAACCACCGCAACGCCTGGCGCCCCGCGCACATCCATTTCTCGTTGTTCGGTACGAACTTCACGCAGCGGTTGATCACGCAGATGTACTTTCCGGGCGACCCGCTGGTCGGCCTCGACCCGATCTATCAGTCGATCACCGAGCAGGCGGTGCGCGACCGGCTCGTCGCGAGCTACGACCACGACCTCACCGAACCCGAATGGTGCACGGGCTACCGCTGGGACATCGTCCTCACTGGGGGCGGCCGAACCCGGACCGAAACCGAGGACGACGAGTGACTCTCGCGCCGACTCCCGGCCAGACCATCGGCCCGTTCTTCGCGTACGCGCTTCCCTATCCGGGCGCCTCCGACCTCGTGCCGAGCGACCGCCCGGGCGCGATCCGACTGCACGGCCGGGTCATCGACGGCGATGGCCAGCCGGTTCCCGACGCGCTGGTCGAGCTGTGGCAAGCCGATGCGGACGGCAACGTCATCGCACAAGCCGGTTCCCTGCGGCGAGACGGATGGACGTTCACCGGCTGGGGGCGGGCGGCCACCGACAACGTCGGGCGTTACTCGCTCACGACGCTCGCGCCCGGCGGCGTGGACGGAGCGGCGCCGTTCTTCGCGATCACCGTCTTCGCGCGCGGATTGCTCGACCGGCTGTTCACGCGCGCCTACCTGCCGGCCGGCGAGGTGGCGCTGACCACCGACCGGCTCCTTGCCTCGCTGCCGCCCGAACGGCGGCGCACACTCCTCGCGACTCCCGATGCGGACGGGTTCGTTTTCGACATCGTCCTGCAGGGTGAGAGTGAGACGACGTTCTTGAGCCATCGAGATCGCGTATGAGCAGCCTGCTGTGGCCAGGTGACCATCGAGCCACATCACTCATGCGCGCCGCTGCCCTCGTGCGGGGGCGATGGTCGACGTCGAGGCCTGTCCCGTGCCGAAACACGGCATGGCGCTGGCCGGCGGTAGGCGCGAGCCTCATGCCGCTCGGTGGTATTCGTTGATCAGGCCGCCGAGGACCTGACGTTTCCGGATCGCTGCGCCGAGGCGCGGCAGTACGACAGGCCACCTCGTCGAATCGACGAGCCCGCCGTGCATCCAGTTAACCCGGCGGCCCACCCAGGTTGTCGCTTGCGTTGCCGGGAGCGTGCCCATCGGGGTTCACGTCGAAGTTGTCTGCGGAGCGGACGACGCCGGACAAACGTATGAAACTGCGACTGCGGACCGCGACTGGGCGGTGACCATCGGCGGTACGTATCGCTCGGTAGCGTGGCAGGGTGCCACCCGAGAGCGGCCTTCGTACCCACGCCGAGTCTGGGGACGACTGGCCGACGCGTGGTATTTGATCTTCGCGCACTTTGCGCCTACTGGGCCGTCGGAGGATTGCTCGGCTTGGCTAAATCCGCGGGAGGGGACCTCGTCACGCGTCGTCCGACGAAGTTCGTGCTGTTCGGCTCTGGGCACTTTGATCCGGGTGCTGATCCCTGTCAGCGGCACGTGAAAACTGACCCCGGTGCGGCGAGGCGATAGGGGGTCAAAATTCAGTTGCCGTTGACAATCCCGTGCGTATACATCGGCGAAGTTCCTTCAGCCGAAGTTCCAAGCTCTCGGGGCCGACCTCGTGCACACCGGGGCACGCCAGGCACGCCAGGCACGCTAGAATTCTTTTCGTCGATGCCGAAGCCGGGCGGTAGCCCGATGAGCGGATCGTGCAAAATTTGCCCGTTGCCCAGCGATGTTCAAGGGGTCGGGTGGGGCGGACCCACTGCCCTTCTTGCGGGCCGCGGCCCGCAGGGGGGTTGATCAAGCAGTGAATGACGGGTATCTCGGCGTCCACGCGGACTGAGTCGGGGTCCTTCTTCGCGCCAACATCATTGACATTGCGTTGTGGGCCAAACCCAAAAAGATCATGTCCTACTACTACCTGATCGCCAATCGTGACTTCGGCACGCACTCATCCATCGCCTGCGTCGAACGGGACTGAGCGCCGCCACGTTCGTCGTGGCGGGGAGCGCCAGGTCAACGGCGGAGTTGGCCTGCATCGGTATCTTGGACGGGCCCATGGGCTGCCATACCAAAGACGCAAGGAGCCGCCGTGCTGGTCGGGGCCCGGTGGGGACCGGCTGACCCGCATCCCTCTCGACCGTGCGGCAGCCTTATGGACGCCAGCGCGAACCAGGGATGGTGCATCCGCGCCGCCGACAAGATCGTAGATGCCGTGTGCTTCGGTGACCTCCGCTTACGAGTTCATCTGAGGACGATCCGTGAGAATCCGTCCTATGTCGCGGCCCAGCGATTCTCAGAGATTTCGGATTTGGCGATCCACCGCGCACGGCCGCGGACGGGAGCCGATGGTCACCGGAACGGTACCGCGCGGTGAGGTCGTGTCCATCCCCCGTGCAAGTGACGACGGACGTCGGTTCCTTCAAGACTACCCACTCATCGAAGGAAGGACTGCACCGACAGCACGAGTATCACCTACCGACCGGGACCAGGTTGATCGTCAACGCCGCGGTCGAGGTCGATGTGTTCCTCGGCCGCGCCCGCTTTCAGCGTGCCGCAGACTGCCCGGAACGGCCGGGCGGCCAGCCGCAACGGCTTCTGCGAGAGCACGGTCAAGGCGCAGCCGGGGCAATGACAGTGGCCAGCTCGGAGTGCGTGGCGACAGCGAGGCCAAAAGGATGACTGCGCGAAGTCGTCTGCCGTCGGACGTCAGGTCGTCGGCACGCCAAGCCGTCGCTGGAATCCGTTCGGGATGATGAGGTCGCTTGGTGACAGTTCGTGCACCGACGCCCGGCCGAGACCCAGCAGGGCTGAGTCGATGCCGCTTCGAAGGATGTCGAGGACGTTCTCGACGCCGGCTTGGCCGTTCGCGGCGAGGCCCCAGAGGTACGCGCGGCCGATCATGACCGCACGCGCGCCGAGGGCGAGTGCTTTGACGACGTCGCTGCCGCGTCGGATGCCGCCGTCGAGCAGCACCTCGACCTGGTGGCCGACGGCTTCGGCGACGTCGGGCAGGGCGCGGATCGTAGCTGGCGTCCCGTCGAGGTTGTTGCCGCCGTGGTTGGACACCGAGATGGCCGTGACGCCGACGTCGACCGCTCGATGGGCGTCGTCGACGCGGGTGACTCCTTTGATCATGAACGGGCCGTCCCATTGCTCGCGCATCCAGCGCAGTTCGTCCCAGCTGGGCGGTGGTGTTTGCATCCAGTCGCCGTACGCGCGGAAAAACGTCGGCCCGGTTTCCCCGCGGGCGACCATGTTGGGGACGGTGAGGTCCGGTATCCGTCCCGCCTTCACGAACGCGGCAAGCCAACGCGGGTGGGCCAATGCTTCCGGTGCGTACTTCACCATGGTTTTCAGGTCGACCTTGTCCGGGATCGAGGGGCTGCCCCAGTCGCGCCCGTGCGAGAACGACCAGTCGAGGGTCACGATCACGCCTACCGCGCCCGCTTCCCGCGCGCGTTGCATCCGCGCGGCCATCTGCTCGCGGCTGCCCACCCAGTAGATCTGGAAGAACGTCTTGGAGTTGGCGGCGGCGACCTCTTCGATCGGTCTGCTGGCGAACGAGCTCAGCCCCATCGCGATGCCACGTGCAGCGGCAGCTCGCGCTACCGCGACCTCCCCGTCGGTGTGTACCGCCTGCACGCCGGTGGGTGAGATGAGCACGGGCATCGAGATGTCCTGGCCCATCACCGTGGTGGCGAGTTCTCGTTGCGCCGACAGCCCGGCAACGTGGGGGGCGAACTGCAGTTCGGTGAACGCGTTCACGTTGTCCTCGAGCGTCTGGCCGCGCTCGGAACCGGCGACGAGCGCGCCATACACGGACTTGGGCAGACGCTTCTTCGCGCGGCGTTGCGCGACGGCGACGGTCTCGAACCAGTCGTTAGCCATGGGAGTGCCTTTCCGGCGAAGAGGTCAGTGAGCGGTGGGAGAGGATGGGGCGCAGGGCGACCGGGGTGCGTGCGCGGATCGACCCGGCCCAGACGCCGGCGCCGTAGGCGATATCGTCGGCGATGTGTATGGCTGCGAATAGCAGCGGGTCAATGGTCGGACGACGTGCGAGCCAGGTCGTGACCGGCGGACCGAGCAATAGGGTTAGCGCAGCGCACCGACGTGTCGGCCGTCCTGGAGTGGCCACGGCGGCGAGCAGCGCGGGCGCGGCGAATTGGGTGGACAGCCGGCCGAGACCGAGCCAGGTCTGGTATGCGGATGTGGCCGATGCGCGCGCCACACCGACGCGGCGCACGCCGGCCGCGCGCAGCGTTCGCGACAGCGCGGCAGTCCCGCCACTGAACGACCCGGCGGCGAGCATCGGTTTGCAGGCGAGTAGCGCGATGACCGTCGCTAGTGGCCAGGGGTGGATGACGAACGGTGGCATCGAGGTGGGGTGGCGGCGCGCGAGCGGTCCGGCGGATGTGCCGTAGCGGAACCGGCGGGTGAGGAGGTGGCGCAGGGTGTCCGGCTCGTCGTGGGCGACGACGACGGACGGGTCGTAGCGGATTCGCCAGCCGGCTTCGATGAGGCGCCAGATCACGTCGACGTCCTCGCCGCAGCGCAGCTCGGGGTCGAAGACTCTGCCGCCCGCCGCGATGTCACTGAGTGCCGAGTGGCGCACGAAAAGCGCGGCCGTGGGGACGTAGGCGACCCGGGTCAACGGCGCGACCTTTGCCTCGCGGTCGCCGAGATCCAGGCTGCCGTGAACCGCTCCGTATCGCCCGGCCAGCGTCGGGGACCCGACCGCACCGATACGGGGAGCGACAGCGGCCACAGCGGGATCGGTCAGGTGCTCGGAGAGCCGATCGATCCAGTCGGCCGGTGGGACGCAATCGCTGTCCAGAAAGGCGATGAACTCGGAGTCGATCCGCGCGAGGCCGGTGTTCCGAGCCGCGGCCGGTCCACCATTGACGTCGCGCCGGATGACGGTGGCACCGCGCGCCGCGCATACTCTCGCGATCTCGTCGGCGTTGCGCGATGCGTCGTCGATCACGACGACTGGACGGTCGGTGCCCACGGCGTCGAGGCAGCGCGCGAGCATCGCTGCCCGATCGCGCACCGGGACGATGACAGTGACGTCTAGCCGATGCGGGGCCGGCGCGGGGCGGGGGTGCAGCAGGCCCGCATCGGTGAGGCGTCGGGCAAGTACGGCGCCGGTCGGGCTGCGCACCTGACCGGCTAGCAGTTCGTCGAGCGCTGCTCGGCCCGACGGTGATACGCGCATGATCCGTGCGGGCGACGCGCCGAACAGGGTCAGGTCGTCGAGGAGTTTGGTGTCGGGGTCGAGGGCCACCCCAAAGCCAGCGGGTAGCGGCAGGACGGGTGCGCTCACGGGGCGAGCCCGCCGTCGACCGGCACGACGGCGCCGGTCATGCCCGAGCGGGCCGGGCCGGGCTGGCCGGGCTGGCTGGGCTGGCCAGGCTGGCCAGGAACGCGAGCACGGCGGCGACTTCTTGTGGTTGCAGCAGGCGGCCCAGCGGTTGTTGAGCAGCGAACGCTGTCGCGTTCGGCAGGGCATACCGGCGGGCGCCCTCGTCGAGCAGCGGTGTCGCGGTGGAGCCGGGGCTCACCGCGTTGGCGGTCACTCGGGTATCGCCGAGCTCGACCGCGAGCGCCCGGATCGCGCCGGGCACGCCGCCCTTCGCGACGCAGTATGCCGTCAGCATCGGCAGGCCGCGGGTGGCCGCGGTCGACGCGACGGCGATGAACCGCCCGGTGCGCGGTTGCGGCGACGCAACAGCGCGGGCACGGCAGCGCGAGCCAGGTTCAGCACGCCCTGCAGGTTCACCTCGAGCACCGTCCGCTCGTGCTCAACGGGCAGCTCCCAGTGCGCTGCGCCGCGGCCAATCACCCCGGCGCAGGCGATCGCGGCGTCAAGCCCGCCGAAGGTGCGCTCAGTGAACGCGACGGCCCGGGCTAGTTCGTCGAGTGAGCCGACCTCCGCGACGAAGCTGCGGCAGGTGCCCGCGCCGGCCGCACGCTCGGCCTCGGCCACGACGGCGGCGAGATCGCTCGAAGTGGCCAACGCGTAAGGCAGCGTGGGGTCGTCACGGGCGAGGTCGACTGCGACGACCGACCAGCCGGCGGTGGCGAGTTCGAGGACGGTGGCGGCGCCGATGCCCCGCGCTGCCCCGGCGACGAGATCGACGCGTACCGGGGTGCTCATGCAGGGCTCGGTACGGAGCGATGGCAGCCAATCGTCCACGAAGCGTGCGAGTTCAGCGGTGAGCGAGTCAAGCAGCGGGTCCCCTCGGCTGCGTTCGCTCCGCGCGGGTCACCGAGCACCCCGTTGGCGCTGACGGCCCGCACCGCGTCGGTGCGCAACTCGGCGAGCACGTCGGTGAGGTCACGCTCGTCGCCGGGTTCCGCGCACTCCATCCGCACCCGCTCGGGACGCACGGCAAGAGCCATCGATGTTTCCGGACGGCCGGCGTGCGGGTGCTCGTCCCAGTGCGGGGCGTAGACGCGCACTTCGCGGCCCTCGCCACACAGTCGTTGCACGGCGCGGGCGGCCGGGATCGCGTTGCCGCCGTGGGCCAAGACGAACAGCAGACGCGCGAACGTGTCGCACGCGGAGCGTCCCAACTCGACCAGCAGCAACTCGGTCGCGTCCTGGCCGATCGACAGCGTGCCGGCAAGTCCGGCGTGCTCGCCGCTGGATCCGTAGGCGACCGCCGGGGCGATCAGCACATCGCTGCGGGTAGCGGCCAGCCGTTCACACAGGGGGAGCGCGATGTCGGTGTCGGTGTCGGTCGACAGCGGCAGATGCGGGCCGTGTTGTTCGGTCGCGCCCACCGGAATCACCAGAATGATGCGCGCTGCACGCCCTTCGACCTGCGGCCACGGCAGGTCGGTCAGATAGGCCGACTCGATCACGACGGAGGAGGGACGAAGCCGGCCAGCGGGTTGTCGTCGCATGCCGGCGCCGCCGTTCCCGCTCGTGGTGGGCGAAGGCCGATCGTGAGCGGCACCGCAGGCCGCCTCGTGCGGTGCGAATGATCCAGCGACGGCTTCGGTGCCGAGCCGACCGTCACTGCTGCTAACGCTTGTTCGCCATGCCCCTTGACGCACTCGGGATCGGGTCCGTCCAACGGCAGCCCGGTGAAGAACTTCGCGGCCATGCAACCACCGCGGCACGAGTCGAAGGCAGAGCACGAGGTGCACGCGCCGCCGGTCTGTGGGGCGCGCAGCTCGGTGAACAGCTCTGACTCGCGCCACACCGCGGCGAAACCGCCCGTGCCGCGGACGTTACCGGCGAGAAAGTTGTCGTGGATTGCGAACGGGCACGCATACACGTCACCGACCGGGTCGATCAGGCACACCACCCGTCCGGCACCGCAGAGGTTCAGTCCGGGGAGCGAATCCCCGTATGCCGCAAGGTGAAAGAACGAATCGCCGGTCAACACGTTCTCGCCGTTCGCGACCAGCCAGTCGTAGAGCGCGCGCTGCTGCGCCGATGTCAGGTGCAGCTCGTTCCACACGTCCGCTCCGCGCCCGGACGGGCGCAGCCGGGTGATCCGCAACTGCGCGGCGAAGCGATCGGCTATGGCCTTGAACGCATCCAGCTGAGCCACGTTCTGGCGCGTCATGACCACCGAGATCTTGAAGCCGTTGAACTCGGCGTCGGCGAGGTTCTGCATCGCCTGCAGGGCGGTGTCGTACGAGCCGGCGCCGCGCACGGCATCATTGACCTCGGGCGTCGCACCGTCGAGTGAGATCTGCACGTCCACGTAGTCACTGGCAGCCAGTCGCCGAGAGACCTCACCGGTGATCTTGACGCCGTTGGTCGAAAACTTCACGCCGACGTGGTGCGCGGTTGCGTAGTCGACGAGCTCCCAGAAGTCCGGACGTACCGTCGGCTCGCCGCCGCCGATGTTGACGTAGAAGACCTGCATCCGCTCCAGTTCGTCGATCACCGCCTTGCACTCGGCGGTCGACAGTTCACGCGGGTCGCGGCGACCCGACGACGACAAGCAGTGCACGCAGGCCAGGTTGCAGGCGTAGGTCAGTTCCCAGGTCAGGCAGATCGGCGCGTTCAGCCCGAACTGAAACTCCTCCACCAGCTTCCTGACCACGGTCGGCGCGAGTGTGGTCAACGGCTCGTCCTCTCACAAATCGTCTCCGACGCCGCCAACGTGGCGAGCGCCTGCACGTAGGTCGGCATCTCCGACGCGGCCACACCTGAGGCGACGCACGCGGTGCGGGCGGAGCGATGGGTTGTCAGGGCCTCGACGACGCTCACCAGGGTCGCATTCTTGAGGAAAGACAACCGTCTGGTGCCGAAGTGATATAGCAGCGCGCCGAACCGCTCGGGACGGATCGATACCTGCGGATGCAGCTGCCAGGCCGCGTCGACATCGAACGACCGCCGCTTACCCACCTGACCTACCGGCTCAGTAGACACCGCACATGCCGTCGATCGAGACCTCTTCGACCAGTAAGTCCTCTACCAACGCAGCGTCCACCGGAACCGCGGTGTCCTCCGCCGCCGCCGTGGTGATCTCAGCCATCGCACTCCCCTATCGATGTGGATGTGCCATTTTCGACACGTCGTGCCAGATTCGAAGACGATAACGTCACTCGATGACAAAATCAAGAGCTTCGGGCATCGTGGGCAACACATGACCGAGCCGCACCACCACCACAACACGACCCGGCGAGGAAGACCGCCGGGCACTGACTCCCGCACCTTGGAGCTCATCGCGCTGGACCTGTTCGCCGCTCAAGGATTCGACGGGACAACGGTCGAGCAGATCGCCGCAAGAGCCGGCGTCAGCCGGCGCACCTTCTTCCGCTACTTCGACAGCAAGGCCGCCGTGCTGTGGCACGAATTCGACCAGGAAGTGTCCGCCCTCAACGAAGCGTTCACCGGCGTCGATCCCGACCTGCCGATCATGGACGCGATCCGCCACGTCGTCGTCGGCGTCAACCGCTACAGCACTGATAACGTCGCCGAACTACGAACCCGGATCAACCTCATCGGATCCGTACCCGCACTACAAGCCAGCGCCGCGCCGCACTACGACGCGTGGGAACGCGCCGTCAGCGCCTTCGCCGCCCAACGGCTCGACCTCGCAAACACGTCGCTCATCCCGCTCGCCATCGGACGGGCGACCCTCGCCACCTGCCGCGCAGCCTTCGACCACTGGGTCAGCCACGCCGACGCCGACCTCACCGTCTACCTAGACCAAGCTCTCGCCGCGCTGTCAAAAGGTTTTGCCTAGAGTGGGTCTCCATCTCGGTGCCGTAGACCATCAAGTACCACAAGATGTTGGGCCTGAGACCGCCCGATAGCCACAGCATCTAGCGCCCAGAGGGGTTCACGGCACTGAGATGGAGACCGACTTTGCCTAATCCTGGATCCGTGGGCAAACCTTCTTGCTGATCTTCATGGGTGATTAGCGGTTGAGGGTGGGTGGCCAGCCTGTTGGTCAACACCGGTTCCGTCCCGTCTTGCTCACCGAGCCCGACCCACCGGTAGTACTAGGCCGACCCGACTTCGTCGCGGCTGCTCCCACCCTCCCCGGCGTCTCCCGGACCAGGCTGCCACCAGCTTCACCGCCCCGCCACGACAAGACGGCGATGGAGTCCTCTCACCTCCATTCGAAACAACAGCGTCTCGTGGCGCACCACAGACCATCAGACACGCCCCGCGGCCCGGGTGCCCGAGCGTGCGCAACTTAACTTCACCGACCCCGACTCGCGGATCATAAAGACCTCCGACGGGTCGTTTCACTACTGCTACAACGATCAGGTGATCGTCGATGAGCGATCCGAGGTGATCGTGGCGGCCGAACTGAGTCAGTGCGCGGCGGACGCCCTGGCGGGGCATGCTTGACACGCTGACCGGGACGCTGAGCGCGGTACGGATCGCCGGCCGTCCTCGCCGACGCCGGCTACTTCTCCGCCGACAATGTGAGCGCGACAGCCGACGCCGGAATCGACCCGTTGTTCGCCACCGGACGGCTGCGCCACGGGGAACTCCTCCCGCATGCCCCGCGGGGCCGGATCCCGAACGCAGCGACCCCGAAACAACGGATGGCCCGAAAATGCCGGACGAAGAAAGGAAAGGCAGACTACGCCAGACGTAAAGCGATCATAGACCAGCGTTCGGACAGCTCCATACCTGCCAGGGCGGCGGCCAGCTCCGGCTACGGGGCCTGACCAAGGCCGAGTTCGAGTGGTCATTTCATCTGGCCTGCCACAACTTTCGCAGACTGTTCGTCTCCGGCCAGCTCGCCGCAGTCCTCAACCCCGGATAAGCGGCACGGCCAAGCGCCCGTAGCACCCAGCCGGGAGCGGCAACCGACCACCACCGCCCGCCGGCACCCCGCCGCAACACTCCCCAGTCCACCCCACCGCCGAGCCTCCGCCCCGGAACACGTCCCATAGCAGCCCGGCCGATTCAGACACACGCTCCTAGCCCCTGACTGAACGAGTCTCGGCCATAGCGGGACCGGACCTGCAGGCCGTACGTCCCCCATCGCGCGAGCCGCCCCTAGCGGCACCCGGCTCAGACCAATGCAGCCGCCGCCGTCCGGGACATCGCGCACACTCGCCGTCCTGGAATGCTTCAGTGCGTCACGAACTGCCCTGACCCTGTCGCAGATCAGCCGAATGTCCGGACTGCCGCTTTCCAGCACACACCGGCGAGTTCATGATCTTGCAACCTGGGGAGCGCTCGCTCGTCGCGAAGACGGTCGCTACGAGGTCGGTATTCGGCTGCGGGAGCCGGCCTCCCACGCCCCACACAGCGTCGGGACTCCGCGAAGTGGCACTGCCCTTCATGCAAGACCTCTACGACGCGACGCATGAGAACGTTGCTCTCGCTATCCGTGACGGCCAAGAGGTCGTGTACATCGAACGCATCCTCGGATCCCGCGCCGTGCACATGCTCAGCCGGCCCGGTAGCCGTTGCCCCTGCACGCCTCCGCCATGGGCCTAGTGCTCCTTGCGCACGCACCCGCCGACATCACCGCCGCTGTACTGTCCCAACCAATGAGGTGTTTCACCCCCCACACGGTCACCGACCCGCGGCGGCTACGGCGCACGCTGTCGTGCATCCGTCGCGACGGATACGCAGTTGCCGACCGCCAGATCGAAGAATCTCGGCATCTGTGGCCGCCCCGGTCCGCGACCGATACAATCAGGTCGTGGCGTCACTTGCCGTAATCGGAATTCCGGGTGCGGCTACGCGCAGGTACGTCCACGCGGTTGTCAGCTCCGCACGTGGAATCTCACGAGTGACGGCGGCGGCGAGCCGCTGATCCGCGGTCGGCGCCGACCTGTACCCGGCGGGGGCTGGACGGCTGTGACGCTCTACTGCCTCCGATGATGGGCCTTGTCCCGGGATTCGGAGCCGTCCCTGCCTGACGGCCACATCCACCGAGCCGCAGCGGTCCCCGCTCCACCACCGCGATACACCTAACAAGATCACGCAGCGGCGTTACCCAAGTCCGCAGCGCCGCGCCATGGGTTCTGAGACCACGTCGTAGCAACGGGACCAGACCCGCGTGCTCCCCGTTGGCGTCTGCCGCGCGCACCAATGGAAGCGCTTAAGCCCGGTCTATCCTTGCATCGACGAGTACGGATCCGGACCAGGCGCGATTGAGGACAGCTCTGGTCTCACGCGCGGCCTACGAGTTCTCGACGTCACGAGTGGCGCGAGGTCAATCGACGATGCGATAGGGAGATATGGATGCCCGAGTTCGATCAGGCCGAGCTTGACCGGCTGTGTCGCCCGGCGCAGGAGCGCTTACGGGAGGCAATGCGCGACGGTTCGTCTGTCGACGTTGTCGCTTGTTTCGTTCGGCTCGTCGGCATGGTTCGCGACATTGCCGGTCTCTACAGCCGTTGGTCTGTGGCCATGCTGTCGTGGCTGCGAGAACAACACGGCCTGTCGGCGGCCGCCGAGGCGGTCATGTACACCGAGTTTTGGCCCGCTGTGGCGCCTCGGCTCGACGCAGCTCAACTCGACATCGTCCAGTCCGCGCTGCGCGGACGCGACGACGCACTCGAGCGTCGGATGTCTCTCGTGGCCGAGACGGGCGACGCAGACGCGGTGGTAGCGCTCTGGGAGGAGGTGCATCAGGCGTGCGACATTGCAGAGACGCTGCGCCGGGACGCGGTGACCGGACAACTCACGTTCGTCACTCAACGCTACGGGGCGGAAGGGCTGGAGAGCTGCCTGCGTCACACGACCGACCTCGTGTGGGCGCCGCGGATGGCCGCCGACCTGGCCTACGCTCCCGCGGACCGACTTCGCAACTGGGCTGAGAAGATGGCCATCGGGCACAACGGCTCCGTGCGCGTCCGCGAGCTCTCAGACCGCTGGATCATCACCCTCGATCCGTGCGGATCATGCGGAAAACAATTGCTGACCGGGCGCTACGAGCCACCGTGGAACTTCGCCATGGTGCCGCCCGGCGCGCGGGTGGGATTCCTTCGCGACGACATCAGCGTCTATCAGGCGCATCTCGCCGTCGCGCACACACTCGTTCCAATCGAGCGCACGGGCGCGCCGTGGCCAGCGATCTCGTGCGCGGGGAGTGCGGCACGTCCATGCGAGCTTGTGCTCTTCCGCGACCCCTCCGCCACCGACGAGTCTTACTACGCCCAGGTGGGCGCGACGCGAGGGTGACGTCCATGAGTGCTCGCGTCGATGGGCAGGGTGATGGCGCGCAACCGTGTACGGAATGGGCGCTGTTCAAGGAGTTTGTCTGCGCCAACCACGCCAACTATCTGAAGAGCAAGAACTCAAGGCGCCGCGATCAACCGCGAGCGCCAGTCACGCAGTGCGGGCGGCGGTCACCTGCTTGATGGCGTCCTCGGCACGTTCGGCCAGGAGTTCGCCGCTGAGCGAGCCAAGCGGGTGCTCCACCACCGTGAGCGGGTATTCGGGGATGCCCGCCGCTTTGGCGGCGATGTGCGCGATCGTGACGAGTTCGGAGGTACAAATGACGTAGGTGGGGATTCCTCGACGCTCAAGGGTTATCCCGTCCTGCACCGTGCATGAGCAGCAGCCGGCGCAGTCCCCAACACCCGTTATGACGACATCGCACCGCGCGACCAGATCGTCAATGATTTCTGGCTCGGCAAGCCGTTCTATGCTGTCCTTACGCGCGCGAACCGCCGAACTGACGCCCTCGTTTACCAACCGAGCCGCCACCAGATCCAGTAGCCGGTCGCTGTTCGGCTTGCCATTGTCTAGGTAGCCGACGACGAGACCGGCGAATGATTCCGGTCGCGGCGAGAGACGCACCCGCAGCCTTCGCCGTCCCGGTCGGGTCCAGGTTTCATGTCTGCGACGCTGCGCCCGGGCGCGCAGGAACAGCTCCTCCTGGACGTCGCGACGTGCGAGGCCGGCCCGGGCGAATAGCGCTGCGTGCAAAGGGCCGACCACGATGACGAAGCTGCCGCTCGTGTAGTGAGAGGGCTTCATCGCGTCGGCGATCGTCGCTAGCACCTGGCCGGGTTCGTCAGACCAATCGTTGCGCGCGTTGATTGGTGCTTCACCCGCGAATGCTGTAACCGCGCTGTCGGCCTCACCGAATCCCCGCGCGACGTCCAGTGACTCCCAGGGATTGTCCACGGGGCTTTCGCCGATGCAGTAGCTGTACCTGCCGGGGTGACCGAATGTGGCTTTGTCCAGTAGGCCGGGTACTCCACCGCAGACGTTTTGGAGAAGCAATCACACCGCACGGCCGATTGTCGCGTTCGATTGGTGCCCTGGCCCGAACAAGCTGAACGAAGTGTTGAGGTTGATCTGGTTGACCACGGGGCCGCTCAGTATCAACAGGGGAGCGGTGGCGCCGCTGATCGTCGTGGTGCTGAGGTTGAATTCCGGTTGCACCATCGCGCGCACGGCGGCGAGTAGACCGACATGTACTCCTCGCGGCATCCGGCCGCGACGGCGTTGATGGCGATCTTCTCGGCGGTGATGTCAACGCCCTGTTCTGCGATCTAGCCGACGACCTGCTCCGGGGCGACGCCGGCGGCATCGACGAATCGGGCCACAAAATCGGGGGGTCGGCGGGATGATCGGCAGACCATCACTCCAGCCGCGCTGCAGGAACAGGTCCTGCGCGCCTTGGAAGTCATCGACCGGGACGACCTGGGAGGTCAGCGACCGAGTGACCGACGCCTGCCAGCGAGATGAAGTTGGCTCATCCCTGCGATGTGTGCTCGCCGAGCCACTCGGCGACGGCCTTGCGCGCGGCGGCCGCGTCGTCCTCGTTCAGCGGTCGGTTCTGGTATGTGATCTCCAGCCGGACCCCGTTCGGGTCGAAGAAGTAGATCGACGACCAGATTCCTTCGTGCTCGACGATGCCGCGAACCTCGACGCCAGCGGCGAGCAGCCGCCCCTGCATCTCCTCGAGTTCCTCCCTGCTGTGGACCGACATCGCAAGGTGCGGGGCCCACCGCGGAAGTGAGGACTCATGGTGATCGATGGCGACGCCTTCGATCTCGAAGAACGCGACGCACGACCCGTCAGCCATTTCGAAGAAGGTGTGCAGGAAGGCACTCGGCTCACCGGTGCTGCCCACACTCGCGTCACGCGCGTAGCTCACGAGGCGCATCTTGAGGATGTCCGTGTAAAACGCCATAGTTCTCGCCGTGTCGCAAGTGACATACGCGACGTGGTTGAGGCTGCGCGGGCGTAGGACGGTGTCAGTCATATCAAACCCTTTCGGACACGGTGGGCAGGGAGAGTAGGTCGGGAAGGAGGTCCATGGTGCGGCCCAACGTCGCCTCCCAGTCGCCGGCCGACGGAACCGGGAAGAGAATCGACTGGTCGACGCCAACACTGGCGAATGCCGCGAGCCGGTCGGCGCAGCGGCCCGGATCCACTAAGACGAATACTTCGACCATCCCCTCGTCGACCAGCCGGTGGGCTGCCTCAGTATCGCCACGCTCGAGAGCCGCAACCATCGGCGGCAAACGATCCGCGAAGCCACGGTCAGCGAAGATCCGCGCCGCCGAGGGGTGACGCGCATACCCACCGGAATCGTTCGTGTCGCGGCGAGGGCGGCGCGCCTCAGGACGAAGGAGGCGGCGGCAGACTGGGCTAGGTAGAACCCAGCCAGCCCCGCCCGCTCCGCCGCCACCGCAAGGTCCCCCCAGCGCCGGCGGACAACCCGCTGCGCGTGGCGAGCGACACTCCGGACCGGCATGGAACACCCTCCCGTTCAGACGCTCACTCTGCTATACAGAGATGGTTTCTGTCAACAGGGCGTCTACAGATCGGCGCGTCCCCGGGAACACGCCAGTCAACCGCCAGGCATGTCCGGCACTCGAGTGAGGGCTGTAGGCGGCCGCGTCTGATGAGGGCGAGGCCTCCTACAATGCCCGGCTGCAGCAGCGGTCGAGGGGACAGCACTCTTCCGAACCGGGTCGCAGGTTGAGGCCTAACACGAGACTGTGCGCCCGCCGACTCGCCGGGTGACTGGATCGCTGATGGGATGTCGTGCCCGCCTCGGCGTGAGCACTTGATCATTAGGGTGCAGTGGTCCCCTGGTTGCTGCCTTCTCGAGGCAAGGGAGCTGGACGCACGTGCTTTTTATCGAAGATGACCGGGCGTCCATGTCACCCCGAGGCCTGTTCTGGCGCTACCTCTCCCTGGCGCCCACTCCGATTGAACGATCCGCGGGGAGTCCTGGTGGATGTCCGATGTAAGGTGGTCGCGAAGGGTGCGGGCCTCCGAGCAAGCAGTCGTCCTCGCCGGTCACCCAGCGTCGGTTAGACGAAAAACGGGATGACGCGGGCGCTTCCTCGACGAACAGCCCGACCGGATCACCGGCCTTCGCATTGAAGAACGGTGCCGTGACCCGGACCTCGCGAACGTACCGTTGCAGAACCGGACCAGCGGTCTCGGCGTCCACCTCCATGGCAGAATGCACCCCGGTTCTTCTGCCCCGCCGCAGCGACACCTCGGGGGGGCTGACCCGACGTGGTGGACCCAGCCCACCGCTCCATACGGGGCCAACAAGCCACCGGCCGCCGTCAGACTCAACCAGGGTGACCGGTGTTGTCCGAGGGCTACCGGTCTTACGACCCGTCGTGGTCAGCAGGTAGTTCGATGGGGCGCCGACCCCGATCCGGATCATCGTGGTCATCAAGACGTTGATGCCTCGCCGCATCGGCCCGAGACGCGAAGTGTTGGCCATACTCGGATCATCCTCCTGCAAACGCGGGTTCCGAAGCGCTGAGAAGGTGCCGTCCAAGTAGTAAAGGATAGTTGACCGACGACCGATCGCTATCGGGACCCGCGGGCTCGCCTGTCAACTGTCGCCGCCACGCGCTCAAGCACTGCGACGACCTCCGCGAGGGGCGCCGTCGTCGCCACAATCTTGTGGCCGGCGCTGGCGCGTTGCAGCGGCTCGAACTCCGCGAGGTCGCTCGCGATCTTGGCGCGCTGTTCTGGCCGTGTGACCCGAACGGATTGGGCACATCGACGACGCGGGCGAGGGGAACGTCCACCCGCGCGCTCAAAAAGGCGACCACGCCTTGGTTGGCCACGCAGCCGGCTACGAACAGCCAGCCTTCGTAATGTCCGTCCACGAGCGCGCGGACACGGTCGAGGTCCCACGTCGGCTCGATCCCCCGCGCAGTGTCGACATCCACGATGCAGCCCAGGTCGTCCGTGTCCGCGACCCCGTGACCACGGCGGCCGAGATGTGCACGCCCCGGCACGTGCGCAATTTCGGGTCGGAAACCTAGTGTCACGCGCCTGAAATCCGTTGTAGATATCGGGAGAGGGAGTCGAGGATCTCTTCTGCGCTTTTCTTCCAGACGAACGGTTTTGGTTCGGTGTTCCAAGCGGCGATCCAGGCTCTGATGTCG
>JAABUP010002424.1_pt1 | contig 36126 bp, 49 predicted proteins | sample 5559201 | NCBI WGS metagenome assembly JAABUP01 (sample SAMN10711887, study PRJNA513373) | rock metagenome | isolation source: Antarctica rocks | place: Antarctica
TAACACGGAGACAGGCAATTGCTGTTGTTGCTGGCTGGCAACCCCCTACTGGGGGTTGGTGGGAGCAAGGGGCCCAGCTGGCGAAGAAACTGGGCCGACCTGGGCCGAACTGGGCCTTGCTTTTTCACCTCCTGGCGTTTCGTTTGCCTTCGATCGTTCCTTGTGCGACTCTATGAAGCTTTCGTCTTCGAGTGTACAGTCAACAGCTGATCACTCAAGCTGCGGCGAAACACAGCATCCGATCACTCTTGTCACTGCGCGAAAGCTGAAGCCAGCTGTCTGTCGTCCGCTGTACGCGTTGGGAACAATCGTGAATATCTAGGTCACTCAGATCGCTGCTTTGTCTGCTTGGTCCGGGGGACAACTGGATCTCTAAGAGCTAGTGCATCACAGGCAGTATGCTGTGACGATACGAAACGTGCGACGCTGTCTCACTGGGGTCACCATGAGTGCCTCGCACCGTCGCTCTGCACATAGCTACGACTGCAGGCGTCGCCAGCAAGCAGAAAAACAGCAATCGCAGGGTCTTGTGCTGCCCCAGATACAGAATGCCAAAGCAGCAGGTGAGTCTTAGGAAAGAGGCTTATGACCTTCGATTCGTTTTGCGCAGTTGCAGACCTGCCTTGTGTATGCAGATACGCTGAAATGCACATGTGCCGCAAATGCGGCAGGGTCTTCTAGCCCCCTGATGCGTCAAATGCAGAGGCAGCAACAACAGGATATATCCTGGTTAGCAGGCCTGCGACAGCACCACCAAGAGCATCAGCGCGGGCATGATAAGGTACAGCATTCATTCCTGTGCAGCAGCTTTGTCAGCTTGAAACCTCATTTCAGCCTTCGTCCCATGCACACGCATACAGGCAAGCTAAGGTCACAGTGAAAACGTCCAGGCGACACACACGCTACATGTGACAATCTATGTGAGAGGAATTGCTGCTTCTTGCTTGCTTATGTTTGTGAATGCCTTTTCCCCGCAGGCCATGTGCGCAGTGACAGGCAGTCAGCACACTACAGGTCAGATGCGGCAGCTAGCTCAAGCAGAAGTCGACTGGACCAGCTTCAGATCAGCCATTGAGTTGTATCATGCCCCCGAATCAGACCATCAGGGGCACCTAGCCAACCTAGCTGATGACACATCACCTGCTATAGCAGAAGACTTCAGCAGCTATAGCCTCCCAGACTGCAACTCAAGAACAGTCACTGCATCGGAATGCAGCCCTAGATCAGGCTATACTCTGAACAGTCCCTGCTCTCCACGTTGTCAGCCCAGGCCATACACAGCACCCACCATTGTCTCACGCCAGCCGCTACACCTTTACACAGATTCCCCTTGCTATGTGTCCAGTCTGTACAAAGGCCAACAGCAAGCCAACCTGCACCTGCAGTATCAGATTCATGCCAATGCAGACCACAGCATGCACAGCATGATTCAGGAGGGCTCTTCCTGGAGCAGCCCTCAGCCCTGCAGCCCTGTAGAGCCTTACCTGAGATCCAGATCTGGTGGCATCGCATTGACGTATGGCAGCAGGGAGCGTGACAGGCCCCAGACCAGTGGTGATGTCACCACTGCAGAGCCACAAGCCAGTGGCGGCAGCACTAGTAGAAGCAAGGTTGGCAACATGATCAATACAATGAGAGAGCACGGTCACCACACAGATTCAAAGCCCATGTCACATATTGTGACCAGAAGCAAGGCTTGGCCTGCTTCTCAAGACGGACACCCAACAGGCTCTGGGCTGACTGCTAGGCAGCAGGTGTGCTTGCTGGGGAAGACATCATTGGCAAAGAATGAGCAGAAACTTGCAAAGAAGTATGGGCCCTGGCAAGAGGACTTGAGGAGCTTCACATCGTGCTCTGCAGCTGATGCACAGAAGCTTGGCACTCAGGCTGACTGGTGCATTGCTGCTGCCAATGATGCCATGACCCCTCGGATCTACACCACAGGCCCAGTGTGACCTGTGCTGTGATGGATGCTATGTCAATGCTTAGCATTTGGGCCTTCGCTCTCTTTTCTTTCTGGTTGCGCTATGCTCTTTCAGGTGGACTGTATCCGAAATTCACATGGTTTACAGATGCATGACAGCATGCTCTCAAAGTCTAAAAACTGCTGTTGAATAGAATACATGCTGCTGCAAAATGTTGCAGCAGGTCCCGCGTATCTTTAAGCAGGCAAACAGCTTTGTGTCATTAGGCAAGAGATACACAGTGTCATGTGACGGCTTTGTAAATATGCAAAGTAATACAGGTGTGATGCTGCACACAGTAGCTGAACAGAGTTCCGGTAATAAGTCTTGTGCAGACCTTCACACACTACGTGAAATAAGACTCTGCTTGTACTTTGCTGCACTCGAAGGTTCATTTATGAGCTACTCTACACGACCTGCAATGGTGATGCTGCATCCAAATGCCGAAATCACAAGAACTTAAGCAATTGCATGCACCTCTTGATGACCCGGTCTTTGGTATTTGCCAAAAGCACTGGTCGTCCAGTGCTTGTATGTATGCACCAGATGCCACAACAGCCGTGTGGCAAAGAATAATGACAGGCTCCACCACACAGATCCCAAACCCCCCTTCAGACGCCTGCCAATCACCAAAGACGTCCCAGTCACTAGCCACCCCAGCAAGTTGGTCTGGGGCAAGTGCCGGAAATCACCAGAACCTATGCTGATGCCGTCAAACATCATCACAATGGAGCAGATGAGTGTGCTGCACATGGCTTGAGCTACCAGCTGTCCCACATCTGCTGCAACAGCAGCGTCTGAGGTGAAGAGCCACGGCAGCTTGGTCATGATGAGGGCCACAATTGCTGCCAGCACAATGCCGGCAAACAAGCCCAGCTTGAGGAGCAAGTGTGTGAGACGTTTCACTCTGGCGGGATCTGAGCTGTCTCTGGCTACCAGGGATTGAGCTGCCATGGACAGGGGCTCTGGGACAACTGCATCCACAAACCATGCATAAAACCAAAACGACTTAGTTTGCGCCTGATGCAACAGGCACTGAATAGCTGGAGAAGCGCACACTGTGTGTCTGAGCCTCCTCGTACAGATATGTTCCCTTGAGAGGTGTTGGGCCTGGCATGATGGCGGATTGACAATCATTCAACATCTGTTAGGCCACCCAGCAACGCAACTTGCAACAGAAGAATCAAAGCAAGACAATTTCTGATATTGGATCAAACCGCCATCTGTCTGTTCATACACTCCATAGACAAACACATGCCATTCTGCTCAGTGGAGTGACCTACATGACAGAAACCAGAAGAGCTGCAGGGTGACTTGGTGGGCTGCAGCTTCAGGGGTCCCCAGGCTGGTGGCAGCTGCAGTGATGGAGGTGTAGCTGCACATGGTGAAGAGGGTGCGAGCCAGCAGAGTGGTGGCCACCCCTAGGTACGGCCGGAAAGCTACTAAACGCGGCCACCCCTGCAAGCAGCGATATTGCTGTATCAGAACTGCACTGCTTGTGTCTGCACTGACTGTATCTGAGGTGAAGGTAAGCAGAATGTTCAGGTGATTGTGAACAAAATCAGTGTGATAAAGATGATGCAAATGTTCATATCAATTTCCTGAGAGCTGATGCCAGAAGGTCAGGCTAGAGTTGTCATTGCTTTGCAAGTAATGTTCCATCTGTGGGGCCTTTGCTGGTAGTGTCGCCAAAGACATATGTGGCAGCCGATCGAGAGACGTTCACACTATTAGGTTGCTGGAGGTACAAGACGTACACACAGAAGCAGCTTGTCAAGTTGTGAAACAAGCAGCAAAACAGCAAAGCACAGGAGGGAGCAGAAGTGCTTGCATCTGCAGCCTGCATGGGGCAGCCATCTGTCTGCAGGTGGATGAATGCAGCTGTTTCACATGGATGAGAGTTGTCAATCCGCTCCAAGCATACTGATAGCCTCTGGTGTCTCATTATCTTACTTTTCGGACTTCCTGAATGAATAGCCCAAGCTCGTAACATGCACACAGTGCAGCCAATCCAGGGGTCATCCAACTGTCTACTGCAAGTGTGATGAAGTACCTGCCATGACAGAGGAATGCCCTTGTCCCTTCTGCCCATGCGTTGGAGGTAGATAATGAACACAATTGCTCCAAAGTATTGTGCTACGGGGCATGTGATCCCAGCACCGATAACTCCCAGACCTCTCTGGATGATCAAGTAGTAATCGCCTGCTAGATTGATGATGGCAACTGCACTAGCCACCTTCAGTGGGGTCCATGCATCCTGCAGTGCAGCAAAACACAATGTGCCAAGTGGCTCAGGGAGTCTATTGTGGCACACTTCTGCTTGTACTGCTTGTGCATGTGGAACGTTTGTGTATGCAAACAAGAGGCGTCCCTGACTGTTGCCAGTCTCAAAGAGTAACATGCTGATCTGCTATGCCTGGTAGTGTTCACCAAGTCTTACAACAATTGAGAATGAAACTGTACATGTAAGCATTGACCATGAGTATGACAGATGACAGGTCCCCCAAGCAGCAGGTGTTTGTGAGTATCGATGTGCCAAAGATGCCCAACAGGCATGTTGAACACTGGCTCAATAGCATGCACCGTATTAGAATAGCGAGCAGGGTTACCTGCTGACCAAAGCAAGCCCCTTGAGCTACCATGACAAGCATGACAGCCGGTGACGCTGTTGCCCTGATCCTCAGATACTGCAAAGCTGGGCCTAAGATGTCAGCGCTGCTTCCCACCAGAGTGAGCAGCCAGGGCCCAACAGCCTCCAGGAACACAATGATGCAAAGGCCAAGCATCATTGCTACACAAAGAGTGTAAGACAGCATCATCTCTGAAAAGGCCAAGCGCCGCTTACGCTCCTTGTCGGATATGCCTGGTGCTTGTATCGAGTTTGTGGCCAAAACATTTGTTGTTGTGACACTCAGGAATGCAAACACCTGAAGCACAGAATGCGCTGGCTGACATCCACATGCACAGACACAAGTGAAGTGTGCAACTATGCTGTTGTGCGCGTATGATACCTGAAAGATAAGATTGAAAATGGCAGTGTTTGGACCCAGAGATGCCAGCTGCAGGGATGACACTTGGCCTACACAGGCTGTATCAACCAGGCTGATGAGTGGGTCTGCCAGAACAGCTCCCAAAGATGGCACTGCCAGGGATGCAACATCCACTAAGTCTGACAAGCTTGTATGAGCAGCTTGCTTTTTGCGAGCAGAGTCTGGGATGATTTGATGATGTCCATCCACATCTCTGCGTCGTCGTTTTGCTGCATGAAAACCGGACACCACAGTGACGTCGGTGAGCTCTGTATCGTCTCTGTTGAGGATTGGCGGGCTGCAGCTGCGATCTCGAGCTTTCGTGTTCAGCTGTGGAGGAGTGCCCGCGTTATGCGGCATTTACTGCTGACTGCACGTAGACCAAAAGCCGTCGTAAGGACGGAGCACGTTTTGTTGATAGTGCTCATCCAGGCTGCGTTGAAAGCACGCAAAAGAGCAACAACTCGACTGTTCTTCGATCAGCCAGACCTCTCATTCGAGCCAAGCCGCCTCTTTGCCGCGACCTGACAGGTGTTTCAGCAGCAAAGGCAAGTCATATGCGACCTGTGCAGGACAGTAACGAAAGTGTTCGGACCGGCAACGTTGACATGCCGACTTGCCCGTTGCCTGAGTCAAACGGCTTCCTGTCTTGTTCGTCTTGACATGCTTGAGAGAGAGTGTCAACGCCTCAACGTTGATGCTCTCTCTTGGCATGCAAACATTTCGTCCTTCATCGGCAGGGCCCATCAGATGTTCGATCACGCTTCCTTTGATGCGCTCGGTGAGCTGCCCTAAAACTCCTAGACAATCTTGAGAGAGGCTGTTGTTATGACTAAGGCACGAACTGGCGTAGTCAAGGACTTTGCGGAGCATCAATCAGATTGCAGCACATTCCGCATAGCGTACGGTCGTGCACGTGTATTGCCTTCCACTTGCTGGTAGCCTGGACAAATTATGGTTACCTATCTGCAGCTTGAGCAGCGTAGATGCAGCTCAAAGTCTCCACGCAAAACGGTTAGCACATACGCTAACCTTCAATCTAGCACAGCTGTGCAGCGCTTTTGCGAGATTCATTTGCAGCTTTGCCTGGCTTGCAACAGGCAGAGGCAGTGATCACTGTTCCTCAACAGTTAGAGTGTGCTCTTGAGCCCGGAGCAGTTCAGGCTGTTGCTGGTCAAGGTACAAGAGGAGGCAAAGACACCTCATTTCGAAAGCCTGTGTCTGTGTCAGCATCTATGGAGCCACACAAATGGCAGGCTACCTTGAAATGTACAAAGGCTTCAGTGGGCCACACCAAACCAAGGTCAAATCATCAACACCACCCACTCAGGTCTGTCTTTTGACAAGCTTTCCAAAGGTTTTATGACAACATATGCGACACAGCAAAGTCCAGCTGATCTTGCTGTGGCACTGTGGCTGTGACGTCTAATTTGGATGTATTGCATGGTTAACTCAGGCAAATCAATGAAAAAGCAGCCTGATGCTGGTGTCATGCAAAAGTCTGCTGTGTCATTGGTGCTGGGGTGACGTATTGATAAGTGACATAGCATACGCAGGCGGTCTGGCAAGGTCAAGCTTTCTGCTCTGCTCTGTCAGTGCCCATCTTTGTTTGATGACAAGAAGATATCAGCAGTAGACAAGGGTTTGACTGACATTGACGTCTTACCACGACACTTTCACCATGTCAAGGTACGTGATGGCACACCAGCTTGCTGTTAAGCTGTTTGTCGCCAGCATGTTCAAAACCTCTGTTCCTTGCACCACGAATTCATCCTGCACCCGTTGTTTGCATTTGCGTGATTGATAGGCAATCACCAGACTTTGTGGACTTTACGTTGATGAGTCGTTTGCTCAAGTAAGTCAGCCAGCATGGTCAACAGATGATGTGGTTTGCAGACACTGTACCTGAGCAAGAACTGCTTGCGCTCTCTGCAAGGCATGCAGCAATTCAGCGCCTTGGTGACGCTGGCAGCCGCAGACAACCTGATTGACAGCTTTGACCAGCTAGAGTTCCTGACCATGGCTGCCCAGGCCCACACGCTGAGGGCACTCAGCCTGGAAGGCAATCCAATTGCCCGCTTACCAAATTACAGGTCGCTAAGTCTCAATGATTGCATTGCATACTCACCTGCAAATGCATCGGCAGTTTTCTGGCACTGCCAGTCTGGCTTGGTGAGGCTGGAAAGGCTCATCAAAGTGCTGTATGTGCACTGGAATAAGCTTTATGCCCTGTGCATGTGACGCATGTAGGTTTCTAGTGCATGTAGAAATGGAATGCAGGGCACACATTGTGGCTCACCTGCCAGGGCTGCAAATGCTGGATGGCAGGGCTGTTGGGCCAGATGAGCTCCAGCAGGCTATGCAAGCCTTGAGGCACCAAGAAGTGCTCATGGCCCTCATGCTCACCAATGCCTGCCTTGTGCACAAGCTGGTAACTTCCTGTATCTGCCAGCCCTGAAGCATCCAATGGCCCTTGGGCTGTCTTGTTTACTGCTGCATGGACGAGCAGCTAATGCAGTCCCCACTCTGTTGTGCCGGCAGAAGTGTTGTCTTTTGTGTCTTGAGCACAGACACCTGAACAATGATGCACATTTTTCTGAGCGAGCTGCCTGCAAATCTGCTTACATTTGCTTGTGCCTTGCAGAGCATTGCAGTACAGATGCAGCGGGTGCATGCAGAGTTAAAGACCCAAGTTTGGGGGCCATGGGGTCAGCACCTGTCTGGGCCTCCCCCACCCCCCAACACATCTAACCCCACCCGTCTGCTTCAGTTTTGGGAGTATGAAGCCAGCTTGAGTATTCAGGTGAGAGGCTACTGTTACACTGCTGCTGCTGCTGACAGTTTCACGCTCTGATGTGCAATCATGTGCATGCCCAGTCAGACGGCTGATTGTCAACCTTCAAGGCAGGTGTACAAACTCAGCACATCTTTCTGAGGGGAATGCATAGTTATAGTTTGAGCACTGAGCTGTGTCAATCTGCACTAAGAGGCTTCAGCTTCATAGAATTGCTGCTTGTCAGCAATTGCACAGGCTAGATCATGTGCACTGCACTCCTGCAGTTCAAGAGCATAATAATTGATCGCATGGCTGTGATATGCTGGTAACCCACGAAACTTCCATGAAACTTCGACACACCACAGACTGTTTTATGAATCAGGAGCGCAAGGCTATTTGCCAAGCTCTGAGCCGGGAGGTGGGGCGCATGCATCGCAAAGCAGCCTGTCGCAGTGATGGCAACACTGCCAGGCAGCGCCACTCTTGGGATGAGGCTTTTGCACAGGTAAGCTCCTCACCTGCTACCTAATTTCCAGCCACTTTGGCTCTGCCCTGTATCCTTCCATCGGGCCCTACCCATGCCTTGTTTTTTGCCTGCAACCCTCTTGCTGTCTGGTCCTCCCTCTGATTTCACTCCCAGCTTTCTTGTCCTGTACCCTGCCTTAGGTTGTATCCCTATCATTGCGCCTTCACTGGCATGTGTTGCCTTTTGCTTGGCCTTCCTCACATTTTGATGCCATGGCTGCTTGTGGCGACATGCGCCGCAGGAGGACCAAAACAGGCAGCCTGGATTTCAAACCCAACACTGAAGCTCTCACTGTCTCACTAGCCACCACTCAAGTAATCGTCTGCAACATTGCTATCTGCTAGCGTTACATGCAACATAGCAGCCAATGCGGCATGCAGGTGATGTTGGCCCAACAAGAGAGTATTGCTCAGCTGATGACCCTGTATGAGGCTGTCAGGAGCCAAACTGAAGAGGAGCTGCAACAGATGCTGGGCCATGGCTATGGGCAGCATGACCACCAGCTGGAGGCCCTGCATCAGGAGCATGACTTGGGGCATGCACACATGAAGAAGGACAGGTGCTGCTTCACATGTTGCACATGTACATTAGCCTCGTCCCATTGCTGCTGCCTTCCAGGCCCATTGCTGCTAGAGCCTATGTCTGAACAGTGCTGTCTGAGACATGCGCTTTTCACCTGTGCTGTAGCTGCCACCATAGCTGCTCGTCTACATATGTACATGTCAGACAGAGATCTTTTTGGCACTCTGTCAGCCTCTTACAAGGTTGCTATCAGTCACCTGTGTCTATGAACTATTCAGTTGATGGCACAATGCAGACAGATGCATCAGTCACATCTTGTGAGGAGAACCCTCGGAGTGAAAGCATGCGCAGATGTTTTGCTGTTGGCAATGCTTTTGAACAGCACCTTCAGCAGGCATGGCTTAGGAGTCTTTTCAGCAGCGCAGCCTGCGATTAGTGTGGGTTTATCAAGTCAGATAACAAAGACATGCAAACGCAGAGAGGGGCTGATCCAGGAGCTACGGGGCAGTATGTACTCCTTGCTGGATGCTTTGAAAGGGGATTACACGCAGCAGGCCATGCACTATGAGCAGCGCATGCTGCAGCTACAAAACACCTTTCAGGCCCAGCTGGCATCCAGCTCTCCAGCGCAGGCAGCTTCTGACAAACAGCCAGGTACTAAGTTTCACAGCACAATGTAGGTTTCAAGGCTTGTCGTGCAGAAATGTCTGTGATGGTGTTAAGCAAGTCAGAGGATGTTGGCAGGGTGATGTGTGATGCCATGTGGCTTTGCTGATGTACACATAAGCAGACTTGTGTCAGGTAGTTGTCCTGAAAGGAAGGTTGAATTCATTCTGCAGGCTTGCAAGACGATCTCCAATATGGACAGGTGGCATATGCTGGATGCGATGCCTCAGATGTTGATGGCGGCAGAAGTCGCATCAGAAGCAGGAAACAAACTCCTGAGCCACTGCTCAGAAGCCCTGCCCTGTCTGGCAAAACCCACGTTCTGCTCAAGACACCCGTGCGAGGGGCTACTGCTGCCAAGAGTCCTAGCTCTGCTGTTGTTAGCCATAGGACTGTTGCTGATGTTCCCAGAGCTGTCAGCAAAAGCCCACGACTTGCTCAGCAGGGCTCTTCCAGTGCCAGCATCAGTCCCAGGGCCACAGACAGCATTCAAGACACACAATACAGGCCAGGGCGTTTGGGTAGTATCAGCAGGTTGCAAAGACTGCAACACAGGGGCAGCAGCTCCTTGCAAATGAAATCAGCCTCAGGACCAGATGTGGGTATTGCAGCATCAGACACGGTGCCCTGGGCCAGCCAGGGTGCTAGGTCATCCGTCAGCCAGGGCACCATGACCTCCAGCATGCCTTCACCAGCAGGCTTCTTGAGACGCAGCAAGTCTAGCATGCTTGCCCAGGACATGCTACGCACCAGGGCTGGTCAGGAGCTTGAAGAAATGTATCAGCAGCCTGCCAGAGCAGCGTCTACGCCACCAGGAGCCATGCTGTCAGACCAACAAACGCCCAGCCACCCTCTGCAGCGGCAGCATCAGGTAGAAGTTTCATGCCGGCAGCCAACGCATCATCTGCCTGCTACGGCTTCGCAGCAGCATGCCCTGCACACTGGCTCAGAGCTGATGCACCCTATGCATGGTCCAGCGGATTTTCAGTTGCAGCAGCAGCAACAAAAGCACCATCAAACTTTGCAGTTGCATCTGTCCTCCAAAGAGCCTTTGTATCAAGTGCAAACTAGCATGCTTGGAAACAATAATGCCTGGCCACCTGCGCCACAGCATGGGCATGCTCAGTTTGCGGGTTATCATGCTCAAACTGGTCATCAGCATGCTCCTGATGTGTCTGCTAGCTTGGGATTCCAGCAGCAGTCTGCTGCCTATCTGAAGCCAGATGCGCAGCCCCAGATGCAGGCTGAGCATGCGCAATTGCAGGGCGAGTCTGTAAGACTAGACAGTATGGACTCTGCAGTGCTGCCAGCTCCTGCCCAGCTGACGCCTGTCAGGCATGTACATCAGCAGCACAGCCATGTGTCGCTGCATATGGCTAACAGAGGTGCTGGAGATTCTGCACAAGGGGAACTTGAGCATGATGATGCTCTGAAGGTGCAGAAGTTGGCTGTCACACCACACAAGCTGTCTTCCAGACAGCTGTCAGGCAACCCCTTTGGTGAGGCATCCTTCACAGACAGCCATCAGCCTGATGCGGGCATTGGTCAGCAGCCTGTGCATCCAGCTGAGTCAGAACAAGAGCCTAGCCAGCCTCATCAGGCACTTCTGCATGCTGCCCACTCACCAAGGCACACTCATCAGGCCCACATGCCTCTCACTGTCAGTCATGTGACCAGGCATGTGGCAAGGCCAACTGATGAGCAGCAGCAAACGACACAGCTAAATCAGCAACTGAATCACACGCAACAGCCAAGCCAGCATGTCGGTTCTATGGCAGAGCTGAGTCAACCGACGAGCCAGTTAGCCCGCCCTGTAGGGCATGGCTCACCCTCAGCTGCTCCCTTTGAAAGGGCATCTGCCCAGTTCGGCATTCCTCCTGTAAGGGAGGGGAATAAGGCAGATGTGGGACCCAGCCTGGCTGCTGTGTCAAGGGAGTCCAACGCAGATTTCAATAACAGCCAGCTGAGCAGGTCTCTGCTGGAGAGCTTAGAGCAAGAAGCAGTGGCAGCAGATGAAGAGGCATGTCTGCAAGAGCTGCAGGTGCATGTCTTGTCATCAACTGTCCCATGTGCTAAGCAACTTGCATGCTTTGGTGTACCTGCATGATTCTCGTTTCAGCAAGCAGCCACCTGCGACACGCGGTTGCATTTTTGCACATGAACTGTAATGTTCACTTGTGCATGTTTGTATTGCCATGTGATGGGATCGTGCAATGCTCAGTGTCATGTAGCCATCTGTGTTACAGTCAGTGCTATCGACTGACCAGTTGTTGCCGGCCAAAAACAATGCCCCTGACAAAGCAATGCATGAACATCTGAACATATCTCACTCAATGTCAAAGCCCATCATCATCAAGTCGTTTCAGGTGAGTAGCATACCTGGCAGACATTCACCTTGTCAGCAACACCTATGATCTCCGCAATCTGCGGCCTCCATTGCTATTTCTTCCTGCTGTCTGTGGAAAAGCATCAAATGAAAACGCAGGATCACCTGGGTGGGGCAGGTTCCCTCCAAGGTGTTCCCAGGGTGCCTGTCCAGCTTCAAGGTGAATGGGGCCTTCTGCAGGATCAGTTGGCACAGACTGAAGCTGCCTTGAGGGCTGAGCAGCACAGCTGCGAGCTGCTGAGAGAGGAGGCAGAGGAGAGCAAGGGCTGTGCCGTGCAGGCCCAGGTGCAGCTGGAGATCAGCCACAGCAGAGCTGAACGGCTAGCTGCTCTGGTCAACCAGGCAAACCAGCAGCGTAAAGGGTGCGTCTAGCAGCTGTTGATTCGAGCTTCAACGCCACTGCTTTGTGAAGGGCAGTCTGCAAATTGCATCTTTTAATCATGTTTATTCCTCTTCATTCTGCTCACAGCAGCCAACAGGGTTTCAGCTTCAAGCAGTGCAAGTCTTTGACGTTGTTGAGAACTATTTGTATTGCTGCATCAATGTATAGCATGCTGACTGTTGTAGCTATGCAGCTGCAGCCTAACTGCTTTCTGCAACAATAGGCAGCAGGTGGGGCTGCATTGCGTTTGCTTGCCAGTCTCATCAGCTGAGACTCTGCACTGTCAGCTTCATCACCCATGGGAAGTCACTAGTCTGAGTATCATGATCATGCAAAATTGTGCTGTACTGCATCTGCATCCCAAGCAGCATCTCTGCAAGGCAGAGGAGTGAGTCAGGCCTGCCAACGCAGGCAGCAACTGGCATGCAGAGCCTTGCAGCGGCGTATGCTGCATGCCTGGGCCAAAGCTGCTCACCACAGCTGCCATGAGAGTCTTCTCACTGCAGCAGCTCATGATCTTGCCTGCCATCATTGTCTGAGGGGTGCCTGGGGCAGGTGGAGCAGCGCCACTGCCCTAGCACATGGCGCAGCCCTCTGGCTTGCCCACCAGAAGCAGACCAGGGTGTCAGCAGCCTTCCAAGCGTGGAGGCTGTTCATGTCTGAAGCAATGTGAGTTGTACTTATGTCAGAGGCCATGCATGCTGAACTGATCCTGCCTGTGTGATCTTTGCATGCGTGACACCATAGGCAGCAGGGCCCAGCGATGATTTTGTAAATCCTCCAACCAGCTATGCTTTGACCACTTTCCCGTAATGGCTGTGACCTGTAGCTCACTTGAACTCCAACTCCAGTTAACCCATCTTTTACTATCAAAGGCACACTGCTGCACCTTGGTGGTCTATCTGCTGTTGAATTTTTGCATACTCAAGCAATACTGTTAAGAGGCGTCAAGGCAGTGACATTGTTGTTTGTATAGCCAGCAGGAGTGCATGCTGCACAACTGCTCACCTGGTGTTGGGATTTGCCAGCAAGGCTTGCAATGTCTGCCTTTTAAACACATGCCTTCCAATGTCTGCCAGCAAGGCTGTCGTTTAGCGTCCGCCTTTCGACTGCTGCCTCTCAGTGTCTGCCTTTTGACTTCTGCCAGCTCACACACAAGCATTGTTCAGTGCTTCACTCCACACAAGTATAGGCTGGTGTGTCGACCATACATCAACACTTCAGCATAAGCCTTGCTGCTGGCATTGTCCAAATCCTTTGCCGCATGGCATTACAGGCAGACATACAGCACAGAGCCGGAGGCAGATGCGGCAGCAAGCAATCATGCCAGGACAGCTGTGCTGAGGCGAGCCTGCTCTGTCTGGCAAGCATGGCTATATGAAGAACGGCGTCCCAAGGCTGCTGCAGCTCACAGGGCCAAGCAGCACCACCAGGCTGTGTGCAAGATCCGCGCACTGCAGGCAATATGCTGACGCAAGCTCTTCCTGCCCTACTGCTGCCCTGCCTTGGCTGGCCTGCTTTGTTTGCTGCCATCATTGAGTGGCATGACACCAACATTGCTGCTTTTGTCAGTGAGCTTGCTGGAAAGAGCTGGTAGCATCAAACTGTACTCAACCCAGTGACTTGTCTACCTGCTTGATCAAGAGTTGCATGGTTTGTGTTGTGCGTTTTGTCCAGTAATGACATGCTTCTGGTTTACAAATGAGTGTCACTGTCCATAGGATCTTTCTTTGTGCTTGATCATCTGTTTGACAGCCTGCCAAGGTTTTTTGCGACATGTCTAGTGCTAGTAGGCTTATTTATAACATCTTGGGATGCCCTGTTGTCAATGCTTTGTGTCCTTTCAAACTGGCGGGAGGCATTTGGTGGCAGGTGTTGTACAATGCACTCGGCCTAGACCTTGTCACATCCACTCTTCATATCTGGTGATTCACCTGATACTTTGTGTCACAGACTTGGCAGCTCAGTGCTGCAGCGACAGCAAGGAAGCGGTCACTGCTGCGTACGGCTGAGGCACATCACGCAAGCAGGTCAAGAGCGCATACCTGGCAGCTCTGGAAGGTCTACACTGATTCCAAAGCTCTCAGTCACAAGCAGCAGGTCTGTGGCTCAGGGCGCCTCTGCATCAGAATTCTGCCCGCACTGCTGTACTTGGTCTGCACTTTGCTGTGCACAACTAGCTCTCAAAAGGTCCCTGCTGTCACCACCAGAGTTCAAGAGAACAAATGTCAGTCTCAGCAGCAATACAGAATGTGCTTTGTTGTGCAAGTGCATACTGGGAGCCCTGTTCAAGCTATCTCATCAATGGCAATTTTCAGGAACTCTGGCAGCAGCATGTCAGCGTCCGACCTTGTTTGGTCAAGGTATTGAGAACAACTTTACCCAGGCATCCATGTTTTATGTACAACTGCTGTGGTACATGCAGAGACATGCAGCTGTGGTATACCAGCACCACATGCTGTGGCGCTGCTGGCAAGGCTGGCAGGCATTCATGCATGTCGGGTGGCACAACAGAGCTCAGCTCAACACTGCAATGCGATATGAGCACAACAGCTTGGCCTGGAGAGCTTTCAGCAGCTGGCAGCAGCAGTGGAGGGCGTATCACTGCTGGCTGAACCTGCAGCAGCAGCGCCGCCTCCAGCATCATCTGCTCAGGTGAGACTATTAAAGGCATCTTGCAGTAGGAGGTGCTTGTGTGTGGCATGGTGTATGGCCCCAGTCGGCTTTTGCCCGCCCATTTATGCTTTGCCTGGCAGAGCCTGCTATGATGCTATCTCAAAGTGCTTGAGATAGGCTGCCTATGTTTGACCAAAAAGCGCATCCAGTTTGTGGCCATGTGAGGTCTCAAAAGCTAACCACTATGGTAGCATATGGTGCACAATAGCTGGGCCGTGATTGTGGCTGTCACTTTGTGACGTCTTTTGGCTTGTTGTCACCCAATGGCACCTGACCTGCAGGTGGCATACCAATGCTCTTCTGCAGCAACACTGGCGGCAGCTGAGCAGGCAAGCAGACAGGTTGCAGCAGCGCCACTCCAGGAGCAGGCTGCGGCAGCTTTTGCACAGCTGGGAATGCACAGTTAAGGGGCAGCAGCAAGCCAAGAGCAGGGCTGTCCGAGCACAAAATTGCATGCGCCACTTTGGTCTCCACCGCATCTTGCTAGCCTGGTACTACTGCATACACAATCTGAAGCTGCGGCGGCTGCACGTCCAGCTGGCAGATCGCCAGAGCAGCCTGTTGGAGACGCATCAACAGGCACAGCAGGCTGGCAGAGCAGTGCAAGAGCTGCAGCTTGAGCGGGCGCAACTGCATCAAAGGCTGGAGCGCGTCGCCGACCATGCCAAGGTGCAAGTCGGGCAGCTGGCGGTGGCCAACGACAAGATGCAGGAGTGGCAGCAGCGGGACGCAGACCATCAGCTGACGCTTGACGAATGCGAGCGACTCAAAGCGGCGGCCATGGCTGCAAACATGCAGCTGACAGCAGAACGCAACAGCTGCAGGCAGCTGGAGGTGGAGCTCGCTGAGGCCAAGGCAGCTGGAGCAAGCGCAGCAGCTGCAGCTGAACAAAGCCAGGAAAAGTTCCAAGTCACTTGTGTCAGCCTTCAGCGTCATCTGGCCAAACGCAAGGCCACAATGGATACCTGCCTGAAGATGCTGCAGGCTACAGGTCACATGTAAGCTCACAAGGCCTCATCATTGATTGTCCAGCTAAGCAACACCACTTCATGACACCACCAAGGTCGCATCATTGCTGTAGTTTTCTGAATTGGATTTACACACAATCAGGCCAGCCGTGGCAGGTGTAAAAACTGACATCTCCTGCTACTTACATGACAGATTCAGTCAATGGTGCAGACACCTTTTGAGTGAACTCAAGCCGTGCAATCAGTGAAGCATCAAGCAATGCACATAATGTGCGTATCAGAGCCTTACTAACATGCTGCCTAACAGTGCTGTGTTCCTGACAGGTCTGGTGATCACGCAGCTGAGCTTACAAGCCCTCCAGAGCTAGATGTGTTGCTGCAGCACACCCTGCAGCACCATGCTCACGCAGAGTGGACTCTGCAAGAGCGTGTGCAGCAGCAGCAGACGGATCTGCAGGCCTTGCACCATGGGCTTGTGGACAGCACAGGGCAGCAACAGGATCAGCATTCCTGCCTTCACCAGATGCAGGCGGGCTTCAAAGATTTGCTTTGATGCATCTGCATGCATGCACACATATGTGTGTAGAGAATCTGATCACCAGACAGGGCTCTGCAAGCATATGGAAAGTACTGGATCTAGAATTGTTTCGGATACATTCTACTTCTATGGTCCTCAGTATACTAGTAATGGCAATGTGCCTTACCACAGCATCACACTATTGATATGGGTGTCCTTTGTTCATGCATATACCTGTTCATGCAATATGCCTTACCACATCATCATGCAATTGATATAGGCGTCCTTTGTTCATGCTTATAGGAGGCTGCTACTCTTGCGAAATGCAGGTTGCGCATTGCACCTTCTGCATGTCCGTTGTTCATCTCAATTTGTACATGCGCCTGTCTCAGGCACATAAGGTCAGTATTGCATGCAGGCGCGTCTGCAGCAAGCAGAAAGCCTGATCCAAAAGCAGCGCCTGACCATTGACAAGCTGTACAGCCAGCAGGGCAGGAATAGCAGGCATCCAATTCCAATTGGTCACATGAGGCAAAGTGAGAATGACTACTGGCGGTCTTGGCTGCAGTCTAGTGCGGACTGCACTGCTGTAAATGACAGGCATGATCAGCAAGAAGGACCTGTACAGCACGGTCTGGCTTTCTCAGCTGCCGAGTGCCCAATCAGCACATGTCCAGCTGGCAATAATGTGCATGCTGTGACAAATCAGACAGCAAAGATGAGTGCTCCCCATGTGGCAGGCTTCAGTGCACCCCACACTGGGCGAAACAGTGTAGCAGGCTCTAGTGCTAACAGCAGCCGCAACGGTCGGCAGAACCACCAGAAGCAGAAGCGTCCCCAAGCTGCACCACTCAGCAGTAATGTCAGTCTGGTCAATGTCTTGCATGAGAACAGGTGTCCACACTCAGGCTGTCATTCATGTGGGTGGAAGCCAGGTTCAAGTCTAGAAAGCACACGGGGAGTGTGTCCATCGCATTTGTGCTCAGATGATGCTGCAAACTGATACGTTGCTTGTGGTTTGAATTTGTCATTTCTGGCATGATGCAAGTGTTGCAAACTGCCAGGCAACTTATACCACTTTCCTTGATTCACGTTTCCAAGGATGCACTGGTTCGCAGAGCCTGGTAGAACGCCTGGATCATACAGATACAGTATGGCATTGCAATCATGCAAGGTTGTTATATGTTGTGCAATGCATTGAAATGCATCTTGGAGGCTATCTTTACAATCATGGTAAGTAATTAGAGCTGCTGACTTGAAGCTGCTAAGAAACATTTGTAGCGTCTGTAGCTGATTGTCAGTCTGTGGCTGACGGCCGGCCATGAGCGCAAGCACATTGCGTGTAAAGCTGAGATTGGAGGTTGTGTCAGCGGTCATACCTATTTCAGCAGAGTGAGGCAACCCATACCACTTTGGCTATAGCGTCTCTTGCCTCAAACTCTCTTTATATAGCTTTCGCACCCTCCATGAACTGTACTCTATCATTTCAACGGTCAGTCATACTGTGTAAGCTGCATGGCAACATTTATCACTTTGGTATGACTCAGGGAGACCTGGCTTGCATCTGATACTGTTGGCAAATAGAAAACAACGGGAGGCGCTGGTATCGTAAACGAATCGGACACATACATACCTCGCATGTATACATGACTGCAGCTCAAGAGCAGTGTGCTTTCTGACACACAAGCTTACAAGTCCCGAACTCTGAATGCACAAGTGCTGAATTTGGAAACACAGTCACCTTGCAGACGAAAACAGCAGGTACCATACTATGGTAGATACATTGTTGCTGATCTCATATCATAAAATCGACAGGTGAATATCAACTGTGCACAACCACGTGGCTACACCATCGGATACTATTGTGGAAACGAAGACGCAATCTTAATGTAATCTCTCAGCTCTCACAGGCATGCAGAACACTATTCGTACACCAGCTCAAAATTTGCAGTCAAAGAATGCACTCTGGTCACATGCAAATCAAGCCAGTACAGCTCTGACAACAGAAAACACCACTCTGACTGATGGCAGAAATGAATATACTACCGAGCGCCCCTCAGAAACTACTTAAATGCCAGACGTGACTTCTGCCTCTCAGAGGGGAGCTTGACATTTGAAGCTAGACCAACTGTATGGAGGGCAGAGATGACTAGCCACGTGATGTCAACCTGCCATTTCTCAAGCCCGTGGCGTGCTGAGAACTCAAAGGCATGATGGTTGTTGTGCCACCCCTCTCCAAACGCAAGAGCTGCTACCCACCAGTTGTTGCGAGATAGATCCCCTGCACAAGCAATACTCGTACTTACGCACTGCTAATGAACACTTCTGCACAGGGACAAACATCTACGATTTAACTAGCCATGCAGTCAAAAGCGGAGTAACAACATCGCTAGCATGCCACATGAAGCACAGGGCGACCAGAAAAGCATATCGCATTCAGACGCCTGAGACACACTCAGCAAGTGCCTACTTTGAGCATTGAGCATGAACAGAAGGCAGTTTGGCTTAAGTTTTGCACCTGTATTGTAGCTTTGGTATCCCCAGCAGTGTGAAGCTGAGTTGACAAACCAGGTGATATGATACACGAAGGCTATGCGCAGAGCGCCACCCCAGACCATGGCCGGGAAGCCTCCAACTGCGTACAGGGCAGCAAACAGGCCCACAACATGCCAGGTGTAAGTCTCCTGAATCCACTTGTAGAAAGGCTGGCAGCTCATGTCAGCCACATTGGACCTGTTGCCCACCCTTTGCAGAGTTGACTGCAGGTCACAAACATCACAACAGTCAGCTGCTGGTCAATTGAGCACTCATGCTGCAGTGTGACTTGTCATAAACACTAGTCAAACTTGCACTGCACAAAGGTTTCCGGAGGTCATGCCAAGATCAGCTTGACCATGACTCACAATATATACGTGACACAAGTATCAATGTAGTGGTAAAGTATTCTAAAAGAACTGAGCTTACCTTGTTGTCAAGCAGCCAGCCCATGTGACTCCACCAGAAGCCCTCATAGGGGGAGTGGGGATCTAGGGGGGTGTCTGTGTGCAAGTGGTGATACCGATGGCTTGATACCCATTCCATGGGCTCTCCTTGGATGGCTAGGACACCACAGTAAGCCAGGGCATATTCCAGCCACTTGGGTGTGGCAAAACTCCTGTGGCTAAGCTGTCTATGATAGGACAGCGTGATTCCCAAACAGCCTGTGATGAAATAGCTGACCAGAAAGAGCCCAACCATGGGCCATGAGAAAGTAAAGGGGGCTGCTAAACATAGGCCATGGATAAACAGCATGAAGCCAATGTATTGCTTGTCAGTTGCTGCCCAGGATCTGTTCTTGAACAGGTTGGTCTTCTGCGTGGCGTACACATCCGACAATAGAACCTTACGCCCATCTGGCTCAAGCTTCTGTGCTTCTTTACTAGGCTTTGGGACAATCTTCTTTGTGTCCAGCGGTTTCTGAAACAGCTGCTGATACTGCTGGCTGTAGGAGAGCTGCTGCGGCTGCTCAGATGGGCTTCGAAGGGCAGGGGTGTCACCAAGGAGTTCGGGGGCAGCAATCGCTCTGCATACACGTCAAGCGCTGTGAGTGCCCGACATAAGCAACTGCTCAACAGAAAGATGTGTCTTGAACACAGAGTGCTGCCTATACCTCGTGAGTGGTGCGCGTCGCGTAAAACATGCACCGCACGTCCTAAGATCAGCAACCCTCAATCGCCAACTCGGCTGACATGCCTGGCTGCCCACCCTGTTTGACAACCCAAGCCGAGCCACCGGTTTTCCTAGTCCCGCACAAGTCTCACTCCTCCGCTCCAATGAACTACTGTGACCGACCACAAAGCTCTGTTTCGCCCACGCTGCCATACACCTCGAAATTTGCAGTACGAGCGTATCACAGAGTATCGCTGGAGTTTGCACCGAACTAAAGCAACTGATACGAGTCTATATGACTCGTCACCAAGTCTGTAATCGTGAAGCAGGCTCGAGTGTCGACGAAATGCGCTGGGCCTCTAGCTGCAGCATGTGCCCTCAGATCGCATCTTGACGACAGCCACTAATAGTAATTCGCCTTAGGTTTGCCGCCCGGAATTAGGGTAAACTGCAGTGAAGCTTCTGCCAACCCACACACCTCAGCAGTGACCGCTTGCTGCCCATCTACGACACGCATGCCAATGTAGACTGCGTTTTCGTGATCAACAGTTGGAGAGCAAGGTTCTGGTTGCAGACTGACGAGTTTCCGGGCTTTTCCTGACGCCACTCACGACATCCCGCCTGACCAGTATCTAAGTCAAGGACACTATGCCTAAGAACAAAGGTGTGTCACCGCTGCCATTGTGATTTGTCACAACATGTGACTGCCGCTTGAGCCACGTCTGACTGGACCGTGTGATTTTTTAGGAAAAGGAGGAAAGAACAGGAGAAGGGGTATGTCAGAGCTTCAGCTCAGGCTGGTGTGCTGAACTTCAGAGGCTTGTTTTCAGTTACTTAGCGTATCATATGATTACAGGGAAGAACGAAAGTGAGGAGAAGCGCGAACTCATATTCAAAGAAGACGGTCAAGGTGTGCTATATAAGCTAGTTGGATCAATCGGGAGATGCACACTAAGCTTGCCATACTAAGCTGAATGCAATGCTTACAGAGTATGCACAAGTTTTGCGCATGCTTGGCAATGGAAGGCTGGAGGCGATGTGTATAGATGGCACAAAAAGGCTGTGCCACATTAGAGGGAAAATGAGGAAAAAGGTTTGGGTGAATACGGTAAGCTCAGGAAAGGATCATAGTGTGGTCGATACAGAAAGTATTTGTGTTGCAACAGAAAGGCATGGATTAAGTATGCCCTATGCACTCATGTCACTATCTTTATAAAGCTTAATGTGCTTTTGCAATACAGGGAGACATCATCTTGGTTGGCCTTCGAGACTATCAAGATGAAAAAGCTGATGTGATACTGAAGTAAGGCATCTTGGTACTGCAGCTGCTGTTGCTATGACATTTCTGTTTGTGTCAGACTGCACTGTCTTAGCTCACATTGTCCGTTTGGAAGTGCCTCACATGCTCTCTCAGGTACATGGCTGATGAAGCCCGTAACCTGAAGCAGTATAAGGAGCTGCCAGAAAACAGTAAGCATTATGCTGAAAAACATCTGCATCAAGAAGCTGAAGAGCTACTGTCAGTAATGCAGGCTACTTGACTTGTCTGTGTTGCGCTGCAGTCCGTGTGAACGAGACAGATACGTTTGCTGATGAGGAAGGTCTCAATGATGAGTACTTTGACTTTGAGGACATTTCAGGTATGGTGCTACTTGCTTGTTCAGCTCACCCATGCTGCTGGGTTTGGCAGAGCTCATTTTCTGACCAGCTGTGTGTTGCTGCAGAGATCTAGTCCAACTATGACCCGTACCTCCTGTATCGCATTGGAAGAATGGTCCGCTCCTGTCCTCTTCAAACTTAGCACCTCACTTTCTGCTGCAGTTCTGCTGATGTGTTTGACTTTCTGGTCAACTTTTGATAGCCATTGTTTCGTTTTTGAATGCCGTATTGAACAGCTGTATGACTTTGTAAGCCAGCTCGTTACGCACTGGTCTGAGTCAGCAACCTCACTAATTCCTACTTATGAGTAATTGCAAGTTGAGCAGCATGCTGGTATCACAGCCTAAAGGAGCTATAGGCTCATAACAATGCAGCAGCATGTGGGTCATACATCACATGCACTGTACCCAAGTCACTCTACACATTGGCGACAATTGCTTAAGAAGGAGCCTTTCTGTTGACATAATGCAAGTCAGCAGGGTGTGCAGTCCTTGTCCGACTTGGCAAACACTGATTAGCTGCGGCAGATCGTTTGCATATATGATGACACTAAGCAGCATGTGTAAATAGATGTTTCGGGATTGAAAAGAGCCATGTGAATTGCACTTAAGCACTCAAGAGAACAGACAGATGCAAAAATTGGCCCATGTCAAGACAACGTCTGACAGACAGTACACTCAGCCACAGCAGCTGCGTGCAGCATGAGAAGATGGAGTTCCCCTATTCCCATAGTTAGAATGACCCTCTACTCGTTTCTGGCATCTTCTGCAAATGGAAGCCCAGGCTTTTGCCATCAATTGGCCCAATGCTTTCAGAATCAAAACCGAGTCATGCTGCTACACTCAGCGCACCAGCAAATCATGCAACATGCACCCTGTGCATTGAGCAGATTATGTGTGCAGCATTGACATACCAAAACAAGCTTCATCACCAAGTATGCTATTAATGATTCTGAAGACTCACCGGCTGAGCACAGGATTGATGCCCTTGGGCTGGGTGTCTCAGGCTGCCAAACTGGCTGAAGCATGGTGCTGCATGTGCTCCTGCAAGACAGTATCAGACTGTGACCTTGTGCAGTGAAGCCTTGAGGTCTTTCAGTACAATGAACAGCAGCAAAGGCATTGGGAAAGTGCAAAGGCGCCTAAAACATCTATATTCAACATCTGAGCAAGCCAGCAGAGTGAATATGGTCGCCAGGGTGAGGTTGTTGGCTCAAGCAACACATTGTGTCCATGCAGCGTCAACGGCATACCTCTGCTTCAGGGGCCAATTTAGCTTCTACCTCAGCAACAGCTGCTATCAGCATGTCCAAAGAGTGCACTGATGCCATTTGAGACTGGTGAGGTAGTGCACCCCTGCCGCGACCACCAGGTGTCTTGCGCACACCCCTGCTCACTTTGTCTATGCTGCCTCCTAGGTGCATGGCCGTCTCAGGTTTGGTGTGGACCACCGTGAATATTTCCACATCGTCATCATCACTACCAGTCTTCCTGTGTACGTGGTCAGCTCCAGCAGGTCCGGCTGACTGCCTGCGCTTCTTTCTGGCTGATGACTTGGACATTGTCAGAACAGCTGGTGCTGAGGGAGCTGACACCTCGAAGTCAGCAGCTCTTTTCGTGCCCCTGCCGGCAGGTGAGCATGCTGCTGGTCTGTCCTGCTGGCATGGCGCTTGATGAGCGGTGTCTAATGGGAGCTTGGTCCCCTTTGCCATTGCAGCGAAGCTGCCATCAGCCCCTGCTGCTTTCTCTGTTGCCTTTCGGCTCCTGGCACTGCGCCTTGCCGGAGTATCATCAGGCAGAGCTATATCATGTGACACAGCAGCAGCATCTGCGTCAGCATCTGCAACACGGGTTGCTGCAGCAAATTGAACCAGTCCCTGGGCTTTGGCACTGCAGTATCTCCTGTCTGGAGCAGCAGCAGCTGCTTCATGAGCCTGGGCTGCAGGGAGCTGCTCTGGACCTTGTGGTGATGCAAGCAATTCTGCCTGGGGCACAGCAGCAGCAGGCTCTGAGCTCACACCAGCTGGAGACAGTCTGTCTGATGACTGGGCAGCTAGGGATGCCCTGTCTGAGGACAGTTCAGCTGGGGATGCACTGCCTGTAAGCAACTCTATAGGAACTGGTCCTGCTGGCTCAGCAACAGCAGCAACTTGTTTGTCAGCCTGCTGTGATGCATGGCCACTTGGGGCTCTTCTCTGCTGTATTCTGGCAGGCATTGGCCTGATTGGCAGCTGCTCAGTCTCAGACTCTTCCTCACGATGCCTCTTACGAGTGGTGCTGCGGGGCCTGTCTGATGCACCAGGTGTCGTGCCTTCTGTCCTAGCATTGGCTCTGCTAGCAGCATGCACACTTCTGCTGCTCGCTGCTGGGTCTGCAGCTGTTGGAGTGGCATTTCTGCCTGACTTGGGAGGCTGCTGAGGAATGGTAGCAGCCTCAAGCTGAGCTTGCTGATTGCTGTCGGCTGCTCTTATAGTGGCAGCCGCATTGTCATCAGGGATGGCTTCTGACAGGGAACATGGTGTAGCTGCTGGAGCTGCTGCAGGTGACTGCTTGTCAGCCTCTGCCTTTGCCCTACAGGCCTTACAGCGTCTGTTACTGCAGCAGTGCCGCACAGGTTGGACTGCTTCCCTGGCAACACAGGCTCTACTCTGGGCTCTGGTGCACGGCGCTGAAGCAGGCTGCTTGAGATGTGCATGCTGAGCAGCAGCTTGTGAGGAAGCAGCAGCTTCAGGCTCAGCAATGGCAGCTGCAGGGTCAGCAGTGGTAGCCTCCAGCTCGAGTGTGGCAGCTCCAGGCCTGGCCCCAGCAGACCCTGGCCCATTGATAGGCTCAATAGCAGGGAAGTTTGGCTCTGCATTGGTGCCTTGCAATTCAGCAGTGGCGGCTTTAGGCTTAGCTGCAGGCGTGGCATCAGCTGCTTCAGGGTCTGCATGAGCAGGCACTGCAGTCACCTGTCTGCCTCTGCCAGGCCTGCTCAGGACAGCTGATTCGTCACCCGCAACACCGGCGGCTTCTGGCTTGTTTGGAGAAGGCACTGCAGCACTTTTTGCAGGTCTGCCAGGTCTGCATTTGGCAATTGGTGTGCCAGAAGTCATAGCTTCTTGCGCAGCAGGCACTGCGGCAGATTTTGCGAGTCTGCTAGGTCTGCCCCTGACACCACTTGCCAGCAGTGCAGGAGCCAGTGTCCCCTGCCAAACTGTACCATCATGCCCTTGCTGTGCTGCTGTTGTGGCTGATGCAGATTGTGATGGCATGTCAGCTTGCTGGGCTGTAGCTGCAGCTCTGGCAGCTCTGGTTGTTGGCGGTGCAGCACCCCTGCCAGAAGGCAGCGGTAATGTGGCTGCTGGTCTGCTTGCACTCACTTTGCCAGATCTGAGCACATGCCCTGCCTGCACCTCTGCCTGCTTGGCTGCTGCCCTGGTCATTCTTTGGGCCGGGGCAGGCTGTACTGCAGACTCTATAACAACAGGCTGACCAGCTGCTAGGGGCCCAGATCTGAGCACATGCCTTGCCTGCACTTCTGCCTGCTTGGCTGCTGCCCTGGCCCGGGCAGGCTGCACCACAGGCTTTGTCACAACAGGCTCATCAGGTGCTGGGGACCCAGATCTGAGCACATGTCTTGTCTGCACCTCTGCCTGCTTGGCTGCTGCCCTGGTCATTCGCTGGGCCGGGGCAGGCTGCACCGCTGGCTCCATGACAGCAAGCTCATCAGCTGCTAGGGGGAAGCTTTTGCGTGGCCTGCACATATGCCTTTGCCTGTGGCTGCCTTTGCCATCCAGCCCTGTGCAGACTGGGTTTGATGCAGCGGTTGGACCATCCCCAGCACTTTTATCTGTCAGTGCAGGTTGCATCTTGGCATCATTGGCTGCAGCTTGTGATGCCTCATCAGCCATGGTATCAGCATCCAGTCCTGTGCTGACTGCTGCTTCTGCTGTGTGGCTGAGATTCGCAGCAGGTGCAGGTGCCACAGAAGATGGTTCTGCTGAGCTTGTCGCTGCCAGCTCATGTGCATCTGATGGCCTGACGATGCGCGTCCAGACGCCAAACACAGACTTCAGTTGGCCCAGGGGGTCTGGCACCTGGACAACCATAGCATTGGCTTTGAGGACGTTTCGGTTGAACATCTTCAGGGACACTTGCATCAGCAAGCAAGAACTAACTGGGCTCCCAAAGCTTAAAGGTCAATGGAAAGCAGGATGGCTCATCAGCTGCGACGACTGATTGGCATGCAAGTCCAGACACAGCCAGACAGCTTTGTGACATTCAGCATGCCAGTCAGCTAGCAGACTGCAGAGCCAACACTCAGAACAAGGTAAGGCACAGGCACAAGCAGTGCTCACTGAAACAAGTATTCCAGCTGGGCTTTGTGCATTGCATTGTAGTGGGCCTTTACCTGGTCCTCAGCATTGCATGCTTTGCCTGCTGACAGCACCAGTGAGCACGCCAATGGTGCAGAAGACCGTGGCATGACGTCTGCATCAGGTTGGACCTGCAAAATTACGCTGCTATTCACAGATATAATCATGCTCAATCAGGAACAAATGACACATTGGCATGGCAAGGCCGTAGTGCTAAAGAAGCGTCAAAGCTGTTGTAGACTGCTGGCAATTGAGGCGGCAAAAATGACAACATGTTCCACTGGCGTTTGTTGTCATGCCACGTTAGCTTGTCAGGACCACATGCCATAATAGGGTACTATAAATTGCTATGAAGAGCAACAGTATGAGGCAAAGCTGGATTTGCCTACCTCAGCCTCATCATCGCTTGCAGGGACAACAGCCGCACTCTCTTCCTGGCTTCCACCAGGCCCACCATCTGTGACATTTGCCACAGCCTCATCCAAACAAGCCTGGACTGCTATGCCCTGCATGTCTTGTGAAGGGCCATCTGCTGACGTGAGGTGCAGCTGTGTGCTGTGAGCCCATGCAGCATTGCTGTGTTGTCCCATTGCCTGGGCCAAGCTCGTATCAGCAGAGGCTAGCGGGTGAGAGTCCATAGCGGGGTCAGTCCTCTTGCGCCTGGTCAGCTTGCGCATCTGCCGCTTGCTGGGCAGCTGCATGTCAGCAGCATCACCAGGTGCAGCAACGTTGGCCCCTTGTATGTCCTGCATGCATTCAGACAGTGGCTGACTTCAGAGCATCAAGTGAAGCCTTGATCACAGGCATGCAGTCAGGATTCTAGCACGGTGTGGCCAAGTGTAGCATGTTTTGCAGTCAGTACGGCAAGCATCGCAGAAACGGCATGGAAAGTGACCGCAGCATTGTGGACAAAACTTTGTTACGCTCAGACCATGCAGCTTACATCGTGTGCAATGCGCAGGATGGAGAGGCCAAACTTTCAGACATGCAACAGCAAATGTAGTCTGACCTGGACGGAGGCACCAACAGGCTCCAGTACAGCCTGTACTTGTGGCTCAGTCGCCTGTGCACCTGCTTGCCACTCGGTGGGAGGAGCCTTATCTGCCACAGGAGCAAAGGCTGAGGCTGGCCTGGCCTCCAGTAGCCCATCACCATCAGGACCATCACCGTCTGAGGCTGCAGCCAGAGGCAGATCACCCAGGCCTTCCTGATGACCCGCAGATGTGATTGGTGGCAGCATTTCGGCTGCCTCAGGCAGTGTTTCATGTGGCGCTGCCCCAGTCAACACGTGCCTGTGTGGGCTTGCAGCAGGCGGCACACCAATGGGCTGATGAAGCATGTCGTCTGGCAGAGCACTGCTGTAGCTAGCAGACTGAGGCCGGGGCCCAAATTCAGCTGGCAACTGCTGCTGCTGCTGCTGCTGGTGGTGGTCTAGCATGGCGTCTGCAGCCTGTGGCTGGTGAGCTAGTGAGGCAGTATGCAACAGTGGCACAGACAGACTAGTGCCAACAAGTGTTGGAGCTGAATCAGGCTCCGTTACTGCGTGTGTGATGTTGCCTGGTGATGAGCTGCTGAAGGTTGCAGAGTCAGGTCTGGGTCCCCACTTTGCAACAGCTGGCAGTGCCTGCTGTCCTGACCTGTGACCATTACCATCAGCATGCACCTGCCTAGCAGGTTCTTGCAGCGCTGCCATAGGCTTAGCACGCTTGGGGCTGAGCACATTCCTGATTGCTTTGCTATGTGTCGGGCTCATCAAGCTGCGCTGAACCCTCTTGGGTCTGTCAGGGCTTGCCATGCTGCTGGGCTGCCTTGCATGGTGGGGGCTCATCCTGCTGGGCCCTGGGCTGAACCTGCGGGGGCTCTTCAAGCCCTTATCAGGCGGTGCAATGGCCTCACCATATGCGGCTTTGGGTCTCACTGGGCTTGGCAGTTTTGCAGGGAGTGACTTGGCTGGGCTGAGTGTGCTGAGCAGCTGATCCAGGCGGGTGGACTGGCTGGTGTGAAGAGCTGGTTGGGGAGGCAGTAGGCTGCTGACTCCACGTGATAACTGTCTGCTAGCAAGCCTGCAGGTACAGACATATGCATTAAGAGCTGTTGAACTTCTGTCCAGCTCAGTGGCAACTCATGCTGTGCTGTGCTGCAATTTGTAGCATGTACGGTAAACACTGCTATGCAGGACCAGTCTGTAATGTGCCTTGTTGTGTTGAATTTGCTGTATTTGGAGTGTGTACTGGACATGATTTGTGCAGACATAGATTCGGGTTGATGCAGACACACCTGCCCAAATTGACCTTACGGGTGGCGTTCTGCAGCCAGCCCTTCACTGCTGGCCTGTTTTCCTCCTCGTCTTCATGAGCTGCAGCAAGCCAGACAGTTCCTCATTACAATGTTGCTATGATTGAATGGTAGTGTGCAGCGTTGCAGCCATGTCTTGTTTGGTGCAAAAATGTTGCAGATCACGTTCAGATGTGCAGCTGCCACTCAGATCCAGATGCCTATGCAATGGCTGCATTGCAGACATCCGACTACACATGCAACCATGTCCAGAAGTTGCACACGCTTGCTCATCTGCCTTGTATGCCCCCTCTGGCCAGAAAACAACCCCGTTGCATTATGGCAAGAGTGAACCACAGTAAGGCAGATACACAAGGCGGGTTAGTCACCCTCTTGAGCTGCAGCATCGTCCCCAAACTCAGCAGGGGCGTGGTCAGCCTCTTCAGCCTCTTCCAGCTCCTGTATGGTCGGAATTGGGCCTGCAGAAAAAAATGGGCTATTCAAAGAAGCACCACTCTGTACCATGTGTCACCAGCAACGCAACCAAAGGCTTGACCAGCCTGTCTCAAGTCTCTTGTATGCACAGCGCAGAGAGAGTCCCCACTGTTGCTGCTGACAGCCACAGAAATCAGCAATGGGCAGCTCAGCTTGCTTGCCATGTTAGTCATGCAAGGAGCTTACAAAAGGCAAGGTGCCGTTTGCTGGCCTTGGGCTGCGCAGAGGTGGCCTCCTGCGGAGCTTTGCGGTCTGTGCCAGGAATGGCGTCTGAATCCTCTGTGGAGGTGGGGCTTGCGCCCAGATCAGCTGCCCTGCAGGCCATTCAGGGCATCACTGCCAAGCTATGCATCTGTCTTGCCAGCTGGTGGCAAGAATGGATGCAGTCTGAGAGTAGTCTGATGTATGATCACACAATTCATGTCAGCATCAACTTGTATGACAAGCATGCAAGGCGGCAAGGACCTGATCAGTAAAGGCACTGTTGATGTATTGCAGCCTCAGAAAAGGTATCAAGGGTGATGTGGGATTGCAGCACGCCATAAGCTATGCACAGAATTTAACAGCGACAAGGTGCCAAGTCTGACGCAGTACTTTTACAGAGCATGAGCTGGTCGCTGCAGCCTGGCAGATTGTATGAGTAGATCATGTTTTGGTTTGTGACTACTCGGCGTCTGCAATGGAAAGATACCTGATACGGCGTGGAGGGGGTGTGTCTGTCTTCTTGGTGTGCAGCTTCTTCTTGCCTGCAGCAGCGCATGTGAAGCTGTTGACCTCATCAAGCCATACACAGTTTGCTGACATGGCCCACCACATGCAGCGCTGCACATGACCACCATAATTGGCCAAGGCACTGCATGCAGATTCTCCATCCACTTTTGTCTGGCTGCAGATGTTGCACAATGATCAATTCTGCTTGCTTACACACTGGTAGATTCATGAATGGATGGATCCAGGTTGAATAGCATATGAAGCCTTATCTATCATCTGTTGCAAACAATGGACAAAAGACTGAGCAGTACCTGCCATGCCAATCTTGTGTTTTAGGGCCATGGCAGCCTTGGGGTTCCACTTGAACTGCTTTCCATTGCCAAGCCTTTGCCTGCAACAAAGACATCATGTATTTACTGCATCATCCCTGTGTAGTAAAACAACAATCATTGGGCTTGGTACATCCAAGGCTTGTATGCACATTTCATTGTATGCAAAACACTGGCAAGGTCCAGAGGTGGAAACACTGAGCACTTTGCAAAACAAGATGTTGCAATGGACGCATGCATCTTCACGGCAGCAGTCTGCATGCGATGACTGCATGGCTTCAGCCTGAGTTCAGCACATGAAGTTATGCACATCAATTCTGCAGTGCAATCCAAGACAGGTGTTTTACGTGAGGTCACGCTTGCGGGCAGGGGGCTTAGCCATCAGCTTGCCCAGTTTAGGCTTGACGGCCTGTTGGTCAGCCCTGGCTTGAGGCAAAGTGCTGCCAGAGGCATGTCCACTACTGGCGTCAGACGTAGCAGGCTCAGCCAAAGCGCCACTACCCCTGCACATGCGCTTTGAGCTGTCAGCAACAACCTGTTATGATGATGTGTAAGCATATGGCGGCAGTGCGTTTGCAATCAGATGCTGATCATGAGGCGCGTGGTGTTGGCAAAGAAGACTGATTGCAATCGAGTTCTTGTGATTGGGTCAATCCTGACTGTTTGCGCCTGTTCCTGGCATACATGCCTGTGGCAGATATGCAGCTGACTTGTAAGCAATACGTCTGCGCTATATCACACCCAAGAATCAAAAGCTGACAATGTTGTGCTGCAATCATATGCACAACAATCACCATGCAACAACCTAAAATGGGGTGTCGGCACATGGAGTTTTGATTTGCCTGTAGCCAGACTTGGCAAACACAAGGTACCTTGACACAGAGGGCTGCAGGGATGAGGCTCGACTGGCAGGCTTTCTGCTGCCTGACGGTGCAGGGCAAGAGCTATCGCCCACCACCACACCCCCATCCCCTTCAGGGCTCAGCAGCAGATCATCCTCGGTGTATAGCCCACAGTTACGCCCCAGCATCTGGATAGCGTTGGGAACTTTCACACCTGCATTCCATGCCAAGTGCACATACACCAGGATTGCCACCAGCTGCCATGTTACGTGGCATGCATCTGTCAAGGGCGTAATGCATGAGGTTATTATCTGAAGCTGCCAGCAGAAGAGAAATGGATATGATAGTAACATGACTCATCAAGCAGGTCAAAAAGGAGATGAGAGCAAGGCTATGCAAGGGTATGATACCTTATGCTCCCCAGTACCTATAGGCATATTCAGGCACATGTTATGGCTTTTCAGGCAAGTCCTCCCGTGCAGACATGCTCTTGAGGGCTGGCAAACCTACTCAGAGGCAGGACACTGACCTAGGCTGGGCTTTAGCGTTTTTGTGAAATAGTGATTGCCGCCATTGGGAATGTCAGGCAGCTCATTCACCAGGTCAGACCAGTACTCTTCCAGGCCTTCCCAAAAGGCTCCAGCTGGGATGATGACCGGTGGATTTGCCAAGCGCTCCACACTGATGTCACCTGCAATCAAAATGCATGCATTGCCGTGCATTAGCCAGACCAGGACGTTTCTCTCTGTTGTGAAGACAATAGTGCTGTCACAACTTTGCACTGACTGCAAGACTTGCTCTGAAAGCAACCACCTGTATATAGGAGTGCAAGTAAGTCGGTGTAACAAGGTGTAGGGCTGAGCGCCACACCTTTGCATGCTACCAAGATATGCAGGCGTAGGAAGAACTGCATGGCCAGCTTGTTCCTGCGGAAGGGGTCTTGCTGGTCCATGGCGTTTGAGTCAGGCGGGTTCTCTGCCCAGAAGTCCTCATTGTCTTGCAGCAGAGCCTTTTCCAAAGCTTGCCGTACCACACTCAGAGACGCCGCAGGATCGCTTCCATGTGCCCTGACAGAGGGGCTGGCAGCCAGCCGAGAGGCACTGGGGGAGGGGCAGGGTCGGTAGGAGGGGGCTGTCTCAATAGCACACACTGCACTTTCCCTGCATCTGTGGATGAAAGAGGGAAAGCTTTGCAACTAGCTTGCATGGTGTCCAGAGGTCAAATCACAGCAATGATATCAGCGTTGCTGCTGGAAAAGTACATGATTGTGGCAGTCATTCACAAGAGCCGCTGCCCCCTCATGGGGCAGGGTCTTAGCCTTGGCAGGAATGTAAATTTATGCCGGCAACCATAGGGGTATGCCATGTACAATAGACCAATCACGACTAAATCAAAATGTGACAGTCATTGATGCGCTACTGCGGATAGTGCATGCTGCTTGGTCATTCAGATGCATATTCTGCATTCTCAGCTGCTTTGGCAATAAAGCTGCTGCCCGAGTATGTGGTCACATCATGCAAGCCTTGGGCACGCTGAGACCTGATGCAGTGCATAGTGCAAAGTGCTGAAGTTGGAAATGCACAATTGCCACAGCCTGACCTTCGTAGGGCAGCTGCGGCTGTGCTGACCAGATCTTCTGCAGCTTGCGCAATGCACGCAAGCGCCTCCTGGTGCTCAGCCGGAACACCTCTTTGCAAGCAAGTGTTCCTTGCACTGCAGCACAGGCACAGTCAGTTTGGTGCCCAACTTGTTGACTTGGCAGGCAGGTCAGACACTGCAAACATGCAGTATGACTGAAGCATTGCATGCAATCATCTGTGCAGTGAGCTAATGCTCATCTGCTCAAGGTACAAGGTGTTGGTGGCTGATAGAGTAGAAATGACAAAGTTGAAAGCTCTTCTGCTCAGGTCTACCCAACGCAGTGCTGAGAGAGCTTACGTGACAGCGTCTGAAATTGTCCTGTTAGCAGAGATGCTTGGATCGACTTCCACATCTTCTTCTACCACAGGTCTGTCTTCAACAGGCTCTGCTCTCCTCTCTGACATGACTGCGAGGAAACAACTTCTACTAGGGCAAAGCAGCATTGATGGCGTCAGCTGTCTTGCATGCCGAGATAGCATATGCAAATTATGACAGACTTCTGCAAGCTATCTGCATGATTGGCCCAAGACTAGCTGACATACCAAGCAGTGGCGCAGTTCAAGCTTGTCAACTCATTTTACAAAGATGAATAGATGGTGCATGCAGAACTCTTGCATGCTATATTGTTGCACAACAACAAGTAGCAATAAGTCAAGATCTCCTGGGGCAGCTATATGCACTCAACAGCAACAGGCACTGCAACAGCACCAAGATAAGCAAAAGTTCATGGGCTAAGTGCAAAGCGCCTCATAGCAGTAGCAACCAAGTGATGTTGGAGCTGAGCTGACCTTCATCAGGATCACAGCTACTGGGTGTAACATCAGCCTTTGCTACCCGCTCTTTCTGGATCATCTTGCGCTTGGCAGCCAGCTCTGCCTTCTGCTGCTCAGCCTTGGCCCGCTGCAGCTCACGCTCCTGCTTTGACACCTTAGCCCTGTGTTCAGCAAGCCTGGCTGTGGCCTCGTCTACAGGCTTAGGTGCTGGGGCTTTTCTGCGCTCCTTGCGGGCTTGCTTCTTGGCTTGCTTCAGCTTGCGTGCCTCCTCAGCTAGCTGATTAAACTTGGCAGCATCTGAAAGCACCAACAAGCAAATCGTAATTGATATCTGCCTCATTGTTGAACCTCAAAAGATTGATATTTGCCACAAGGTTTCCTTCACCAGCTGTCTGCCCAGTTGCTGATGAGCAGTAGTCTGACAGGGCATGCAAGATGATCATCAGTGCAGACTGCCATGTGTAGGTGTGGGAGACCAGTTGGGCCTTGGGCCAGCTCAGGCAGAAGCACAGAAGAATCATCCTGCTGTCACTGCGAGTCTGCAGACGGGAAGGTATGCGCTTTGCTGTGCTCACCATCTGGTGCAATGCGGAGGTCCAACTGCTGGACCAACTCATGCATGTCACATGCTGCAGGAGGAAAGGCTTCTTGCGTCAATGCAGGCAGCTGTGAACCCATTAAGGGGCTCAGCGCAGCATCAACCTCGTGCTGCTGAGTGCTGTGTAAGAGCTGCTCTGCATTTATCATGCTGCCATCACAGAAGCACTTCCTGCGCTGGAAAAGAACGGTGAGCGAGTCAAGATGTGCCTACAGTCTGTTTTTTCAGCATGGAGGCATGAGTTTTTTACGCATGAGGCACAGTCGTTAAACAGCAAAGTGCTTATCACAATCACATCTGCTGCTCTTGTTTGCACAGTCAAGCATAGATGTTGCTATGCAGAGCCCAAAGACAAGCAACCCCTCACTGTCGACAGATTGATACAGCAACAAAAGCAAATGACATATCACATAGACAAAGACAATACATGTGGAACAACAGTCATATGCGAAAATGTTGGATGTAGCAGACTGCGCTGCTGGTACTGCAAAGGTTTTAGTTGAGAAGCTATACCTGAGCATGCCATCCAAGGACTGTTTAACAGCCTCAGCAGGCGACACCCACTGCAGAATCCCCTTGTTCTGCATTTGTCGCACCTCTGCAAGCTTGAAACTCTTGACAGTGCCATCATCGTGCTGCACCTCAATGGTCTCTCTGTCATCAAATTGCCTGATAACCCACGCATCCACCCTGCAGATTGTGCACACTGTTGTTCCTGATGATTTTGGCAACAATACTTTGCTGTGATGCTGCACCATGCATGTGGAGCAGACTGAGCCTACCATTTCGCAGCCTTCTTACAAGATTTTTGGCGTAGCTGATCGCCTATCTGAATGTCCTTCATTGCTGACTTGGTGACCACTTCATCTCCTCCTGAATGGGTTCAGCCATTGTGTGACAGGGCAGCAATCAGTTTACATCTGTAAACCAAATCAAGTGCAACAAGCATACATATGAAGCGTGTTACATGGCTTACAAGGCAAGAGGCTGTATTCTGTTTGAGTACCTAGTGAGCTCCAGAGCAACCTGATGCTGCTTTTTTGAAACCTGTTTGCAATGATCAATGATACTTTGTCTACCAAGGTAGCTGTGACTCCTGCAGGGTCCATGCTCTGCAAGGTGTTGTTCACTTCCAGACCTGCAGACTGAAGCAAGGTATAAGACAATGACCTGACAGTTCTGTCCTGCTAATGTACTTCTGCTGCTGCCACTGATGATGTTGCTGTTGAGGCAGCACTTGCCTTGCGATACTCTTAGGAAGTCTGATAACTGCCGGAAGTCCTGTGGGGCTGGTGACACAAGCATGACAGCTTTGCAGGTGCCTGCAGAGGCTGCCGCAGCAGGCTGAGCATTTGGACTGCAATTCTCAGCATTGCACTCATCTGGGCTGATATCCTCAAACCAGCTGAGAGGCAGGTCTTGTAAATGCTTCTCGACCACCTTCCAAGTGGCAGCTGTGCATGTGGGTGAAGCAAGGTGACCTGCAAGCACCTAGAGTGTGTCAAAGCATAAGCAATGGTTTAGTAGGTCAAGTATGCTTTTGACCATGCATCAGGACTCTCCTACCATTAAGCACAGCTGGCTGCGCAGGTCAAACTACCTTTCTTTTGCAAGTGTTTCTGCAGCAGGATGCGGAAGTTGTCCTGTGAGATTTCATGCAACCAGCGCCGCAGGCCCTCAAACATAGTGCAGTTGCACCGCACATGCTCCTCAGGTGTGAAGGGAAGTGGGACATCCCCTGCAAGGCATAGAGACAGCATCACACTGCTCCCAAGGCTGGGAAAACTGGTGACAGATCAGTGATCCTCCACGACGTATAAGTTTAACAAGTCAGGACAGACCTGTAAGCGAAGAGGTACAAGCGTCGTGCAGTGCAGCCTCAAAAGCCCTTGGTGCTACTGAGGTGTTCACTAGCTTATAGGCCCAGGTTAGATTGAACGCGGACCAGTGACAAGCCGCCAGCACTCTAGCTGATAGCAGTGCATGTTGAGAAGCCGTAAGAGAGCCTCCAAACTCTGCTACATCGATAACAAGAAAAAGCTTCACTCTCGTCATGTTGTGATCAGCTGTGTCGGTATCAAAGCCTCTGCATTCTTTTTGCTTCACAATGAGCATCTGGCACAGCGGGTGTACACATCAGTGCTGGCGCTTGAGCACAGCTGCGTTGCACGCCAACCATTCTCGTTTACCAACAACTTGCAGGTTTGAACAAGCTTTAGTCACCTACAGACTTGAATAAGCAGTGGAAGGGGCGCTTCGAAGAGCTATGACTATGACTTATAGGTAGGGTTTTAAAGTAGTAAAATGGTGTAGTAATGTGCTTTCACAGTGCGCTTTCTCACTTTGAAAGTGAGCAGCTCTGAGCAACTTCGTTTAAGGTACGTGAG
>JAABUP010002425.1_pt1 | contig 36118 bp, 39 predicted proteins | sample 5559201 | NCBI WGS metagenome assembly JAABUP01 (sample SAMN10711887, study PRJNA513373) | rock metagenome | isolation source: Antarctica rocks | place: Antarctica
GATGCAGCCGGTTCAGCACATACATCTTCAGCAGCTTCTGGTAACTCACGCGCACCTTCACTGGGTTGTTGGGCGGGCAGTGCTCATAGAACCAGTTGTTGATCAGAGGCACATCCACAGATCGCCTAGTGCGTCCAGACCTGTGATCACAGGTGTGCTATTGATAGAGTATAGTATTGTATTCATGGTGTGGCGTATTGAATTCATACAGTTTGAGAATGCATGTTGTGCCAGTGACATGCTCAAACCAGCCTGTCAGCCATAGTCATTCTGCTACCAGCCCTGTCCTGACTTGAATCTACCCAAGTATAGTCAAAGTCAAAGGGAGACTGTCTTAGACTGTCAGGCTGACTTTGTCCCGGCAAGCACGTGGTGTGTAGTGCAATCACCTCAGGTCAAAAGGCCTTGGAGCCCAGAGCAGAGCAATTCCGGCCGCTGTGTTCTCAGTATACAATGGCTGCTCTGTCAGGAAGGGGTCCACCCCCTCTGGCAGCTCAAAGTCCTCCTCCTCATCATCCTCCACCACCCAGCTGGCTTGCTCAGGCCCCTGTGACTTGTGAGGGGGGATAGGGTGGATCAGGGGGTCAAAATAGAAGGCTGGCAAATCAGGGTCCTCCATCTTGATGTAGGTGACCATGGGGTAGTGGTAGGTGCTGAGCTGCACCTTGCGTGGACGGTTATTATACAGGTATGGGAATGCCACCTGCATTAGAAAAGCATGTCAGCTGCAACAGCAGAACAACTGGCTTAGGTGCACAAAGATCACCACAGTCAACTTGGACAAAGCAAATTGCTAGTATGCACTAATGGCAAAACAGCTTTGTAAGTTATGGTAGGCAGATGCATAAAAGCAGCTGCTGATGACAGGCTGGCATACCTTGTATTCAGTCCTGATGGGAGATCGGATGATCAGCTTGTTGATGTCATTGAACTCATTCCAGTCCTCATCCCTGGTGTCCATATCTCTGAACAGAGGCTCAAATTTTGGCCCTCCCGGTATACACATGTTCAAAGACTTGGCTGTGATGAAGCTGGCTGTGTCAAACAGGTAGAAGTAGTTCTGATCTGTGAGGTCAGACAGCAGCTGGCCTGCCAATCTGTACAGGGTTGACATGATGGGGAGGGGCAGCTTCCAGCTGCGGTAGCTGGGGCCATTGACAAACTTGGTGTACTTCAGAGGGTGGTCATCATAGAACCAGTCGAATACTGAGCTGTCTTCTTCCTCATCCAGCTCCAACTCAATGGCCTCCAAAGGGTCCACATCCTGGAGCATGTACGGTACTTCAAGAGACATGACACTGCCACCACAGAATGCTCAAGAGCACTGTCAGCTTGCATGTAAAGCTGGGGCAAGGGCTGACCCCCATGAAGTATGGGTCAGGAACATGACATCAAGCAACAGCAGCACCATGGGCTGCAAAGTCGCTACGTTTGCAGCATGACTGTTCCACAGAAAGAATGGAGCGCCACACACACAAACGGCAATTGCATTTGTAAACAGACGTGCACAGCCGCAGCCAAAGATGCTACCTTGGCATTGGGTAGGTTTCCAAATCGATACAGAGTCGTGAGAAAGGCTCACCAGCAGATTGTCTGCATAGTCTAGGGGGGGTTCCTCATCATCAAAGGGAGGGAAGCGCATGCGCTTGAAATGCCTCCTGTCACGCTTCTCCCTCCTCATCATGATCCACATGGTCCCCCACTGTGCTATGTACACTGGCTCAATGACCAGTGGCACCTCATCCACAAAGCTGATAGCTCCTGTGATGTGGTACAGGACCCGAACATGCTTGACCTGCAGGAGATGCATAAGTATTCATTTGGTCTGCATACCCCAAGAAAAAAGACATGTGTACTCTTGCCAGCAGCAATGAGATGCCAACTGGCAGCAGAGGATTCCATACCTGTTGCCAAGGCATGGGCATGTTTTCCAAAAGCTTGTACACCGCATGAGGCACAAACTTGAGAGCGCCAAGATAAACGCGCTTATCATGCCTGAACTTCCTGGATGACATGTCTCCATGATCCTGTGAAGCCACGCACAGCTCAATACAAGTAGCAATCAGAGTGTAGCTTGATCAGCTGTCTACCACACGGCCAATTTGTGTCAGCAGCACAGTGCTGCAGCAGAGGCTCAAATCGCACCCTGATGACTTTCCGGACATGCTCTGGTGGCATGTCCTCCTTCTGAGCTTCCACGTAGCCGTGCTTGCGTTTTTCCCCATATCGCTTTGCGTTCAGCTGCTGCCATTTCCGTGCCTGTCCATACCACCAAAAAAGGGTGATCGCATATGTTACGATAATGCAGCTACAGACGAAACCCTCTGGCGCTGACCTTCTCCTCTAAAAGAGCTTCTGGATCCAAGGTCTGTGGCTGCTGAACAGGTGCTGGTGGTGGTGCCCGCATAATAGAGTTTCCTGTTGGTGCTGCACGACCGAAAGCTTGGGGAGTGTGCGTTGGTGGGGGCGGGGGCCCCGGACCCCGAGGTCCTTGCATGCTGTGCGACGCCAAGTCTGCTAGGTTTGTTGTCCACAACTTGCCAGAGGAACGTTTCTTGAAACGTCCGCTGATCGACTGCGACTGTCTTGTGCTCTGTGGTCTTACTTGCAACGCCTTACGGTCTTGTCGCAGAGCAGACAGGCCTGCTGAGCTTACACTATGCTGTCCTGCTGTGTCCTTGCACTGATCTAGGTTTGCAGGTAGGGCTCACGAATTAGTAAGGGCATTAGTAAGAGTTCTTAGAGCAACGATATTGATTGCTCTTGTAGCGCACGAGTCATCGCAATCGATTGCTCTCGTAGCGCACGAGTCCTTACACCAAGACTTGCAAGGTCGCTTGCGGAGGTTGCACAGCTGGTGCATTTTGTCTGCGCCGATTGAATTTGAGAAAGCAGAACGTGCGTTTATGCTCAGGTCTCTCGCGCTGACAAGGGCGGTGCTGTCTGCAGCTGCTCCCAAACGCGCTGGCTGTTCCAACCAAAGTCGTTGTTTGTCTTCTGCCGGGCTCGACTCCCGGACGAGCGATCTGCCGGCAGGTTGAAAGCTAGATAGCTTGGTCAAGTGATCACACCTGTGACTGCAAAATTGAACGGAGTCTTTGCCATCGCAGGCACCCGCGTCCGCCAGCAATCTATGAGCAGCACTTCGCGGGACAGTTCAGTCTCGATCGTATACGTCACAGTACCTGTTCCCGGGGCGGAGAACGTAGCAAAGAAGCTTGCAGGCACCCTGGTCGAGTGCAAGCTTGCCGCTTGCGTGAACATTGTTCCAGGTAGCGAGAACCGTGATTTGTGTGATGAAAGCATGATTCGACATGGTGGTATGACAGTCAATGCGGCACTGCATGCAGTCAGAAAATAACAGTGTCTCTTACCAGCAGGCTGGGCCTTTCACAACACATTATTCATTTCATTCATTCATTTTATAACTTACAGTCTATATTACATGCCCATACAAGTATGCTCAACTCTCAGAGTCTTGTTCTTCTCACAGGTGTCACATTGGTGGGAAGGCAAAGTTGAAGAGTCTGTGGAGCAGTTGATGATCATTAAGACTCAGACGAGCCTTGTTGACAAACTGACAAAACTTATACAAGCAAATCATCCATATGATGAATGTGAGGTCATCAGCACGCCTGTCAATGGTGGAAGTGCCAGCTACCTGTCATGGGTCTGCCAAAGCACCCAAGAGGGTTGCAATTGACCGCCAGTTTCCGCTGTGACAAGGCAGACATGTATCAGGCATGTTCGATAGCCAGCTGTTGGTGAGATGCGTATCACTTAATTATTGGAGGCAATGTGCAGCTTTCAGCTCAGCTGCGCACTAGGACCTAATCTTCAGTTGTCATCCAGTCATGTGGTTGCATGTCTGCAATAGGGCAATTGTGTAATATGCAAAATCTGCTTGACAGCATACAATTGCCATCATCTTTCCTTTGTACCAGCTTGAACTGGGATTTGACTTGCAGATATACCATTGGTGTTGTGGTTGGTATGGAGCTAGGTATGCAGTTCTTTGCATGTTGCACAGTCCTTAGTTCCTTACAGACTCGATGACAAGCTGCAGGTACATATGTAGGCCCACAGAAGGAGCGCCAGAGCTACAAGCCAGCAAGTGTCGTTACTGTCGCTAAGCGTTCATTGCTGAGAACAGTGATTGCTGTCCAATCTCTTTCAAGATGACAGTGTTACTCCACAAGCATATATGTGGTCATAAACAAGTCAAGTCAGCAAACCCAAACTGCACATTGGCAGCACTTGCGCGTTGGCAGATTGATATGAGGCTATACTGTTTAGCCATGGCTGTGATCCTGAATAGCTGATCCGTGTCAAGGAAAATATTACGACCAAGGAGTGTGATTTGTACATAACTCTGGTAGACTAGCAAGAATGACTCTGATAGAATAGCGAGAGATTGAGCTGCCTGGTTGCTATCAGCTGGTTGACATTGGTACTATGCTGCTTCGAGCTGCCTTTGCACACTTGCTGTCATGCCAGCAACACGCTGGCGGGCAGCACTGAATTTGCGTAGATCCTCTTGAGGGTGGAACGTGGTAAACCACTGAGCCTGGGACATTGGTGGCGATGGCACAGGCATGTGGTTTGCCACCCTCTGATAGAAGGTTTCAGCTGGTTCACGAAACACCAATTCTTCATATGTCTCAGAGACCACCTGCAGCAGCATCCTCACACAAATTCGACCAAGAAGTACGGTTGCAGCTTGCCAAATTAGCTTGATAGAACAACATGTCACAGGTGTCAGTAGTCAAGCACTCACCGGCTTCTTTGTGCTAGCTTGCCCTGAAGGGTCATCCTCACCATAAAGCTTCAGCTTGTGGTAAAGCTCTACTGGTTCCTCTCCTGCATCATCTGTAAAATGCAGCTGCAAAACACATGCAGAATGAGCCTTGAACAACTTCTGGAGCAACACATATGATGACAATGATGAATATGGTTTGCTAAGGCTGCAGCTGCAAGAGGTAGCTGCGGAAGCAAGCCTGTCAGCAACATGTTGTGATCGAGGTTTGACTAGCCAAAATGTAAGACAGCCCATGACGTACAATGACTGCTATTTCAAACTCTCCCCAGCCGGTTTCAGTGACCTCATATGGCGGATGTGTATATTCCCTCATGGGGCTGTCAAAGCTAGGATGCAACTGGAAGACCGCCTACAACGCAGATGTTCGTCATACTGACATCTCTTGTATAAAGTCAAGCATGCAGTCTGCTGATGCTTGTCAAGCATACCTTGCTTACAAGATGAGTCAGATCTTCTCCATTTACCGCTCTTAAATACAGGGTCCACTTGTGTGAGTGGTATTCAGTAGCCTGCACAAAGTTTTTGACTTGAGTGGTAAGATCATGCAGGTTATGTCCGTCACTATGCTGCTGCTGTGCCAGGGCAGCAACAAAGTAGCTATTGCTACCTTTTTCCCCAGGTAGAAAGCTGCGGTCCCTACTACCACTGGAATCACAAACTCAAAGTTTTGCAACCTCCTCTCGCCTTTCTGCGAGACAAACGTGATAATGCAACAACACTAATGGAGTGTGTGACAGCGACCTGACACCGTCTGAAACTTTGCAAAACTTGGCGACGGTTGTGATCTTGTAAACAAAAGAAAAGATCCGCCACCCAAAACTTACAGAGCCGGTCGTATACTGCATCCCTTTTGTCACGTCACGAGGCAACACAGACTCCGATTTGCGTGTGGCACTCCTCGCGAATTGGACTTGCGCAGCATGCTTGTCGGAAGTCAAACTGTGCCGATGCTGTACTTGCGCAGAAGCAACAGCTCGTTATGTGTATCTCATGTTCTTCAGCAACTTAACATGTAGGGTCGCGCTGCTTGCTACAAATCACTCTTCGCTCACGAGAGCTCTTCATGAAACAGGTGATCGGTGACTAATATTACTCATAAGAAGATGAGCTCTGCATGCGCGCATTGCTCAGATGTTCTTGTGTGCTCGTGTCCATCACGTCGCGACGTCAAAGACAGTCCGGGGATGTTCAGCGCAGCAAAAGCTGGTGGCATACGACCTCTCGACAGCTTTCAAACTCAAAGGTGGCGATCATCGACACTGGTCACAAAGCGTTGCCGCCTGCATACAACGACCTGCATGAGTAGTAGGCGTCAACTCAGTGGCCTGCATGAACTGGGCGACAGATACCAGGTAAAGAAGCAGCCACTGTTCGGATATCATTATAACGTGACCCCCAGCTGTGCACCTGGTGACAGGGCGTCCTGCTTGATCAATTTGGTGTTCTGCACGACGGCCAGATTGCCTATGACGATGCTGCGCCCGCAGTGAAATGGCTGCATGAACAGGACATGAAGGTTTTGATTCTCAGCAACAGTTCAAAAAGTAGGACTCTGACTGTCTAGAGCTATCTTTCTGACACAGCAGCCCTGATATTGCTGTGCAGTCCATGGTACCATAGTGTTGCAAATCACCAAACAGAGCAAAGCATGCTCAACTTACTTCAGGGTCAACTAATGCTTTGCAGCGAATACAGCAGCTTGGCTTTGAATCAAATTGGTTCGTTGGTGCTGTGACAAGTGGAGAGGTGACACATGTGCAGTTGACTGACAGACCCACAAGTGAACTACAACATCTTGGCAACAGGTGCTTGCATTTTACATGGAAGTCAAGAGGCACTGTGTCTTTGGAAGGCCTAGAGCTACAGGTGAGCAGATTGTTAGTTCATTTTGCCATTGGTGCGCATGGTATGCATCATACTTTTCTGATCTGACTGCATGAAAGGAACATTAGATATGTTGAGCTCATTCTGACAGCTTTCCCTGGCATACATCTCAACAAATGAAGAAGCAGTTGCAGCTTTGAGTGCAAGAATTTGTATTGCCAAGCCAGGTAGTGCAAGAGCCATTGGATGCTGACTTTATCTTGAGCCATGGCACAGAGGCACTGGGACAACAAGAAGGTACAGAGGCCCAGGCCATGAGCTTACAGGACATCAAAGCAGTGCTGCAAGTCTGTGCACAACAAGCCAGGCCACCGCCTATGGTCGTTGCCAACCCTGATGTGGTGACAGTTAGCGGATCAGACCTCATACCCATGCCTGGTACATTAGCTGAGTACTATGCTGGCCTTGGGGGCAAAGTACGCCCCGGCTAGCACACCTGCAGTCACATGCATACTGCATTTGTCTAGCTATTACGCATCAGAGCTGGCCACTTTATCCAGCATCTAGTTCAAATATGCAATGCTTGAATTCTGTAACATCCCATGGCAAAGAAGGATTGCCTGCAAGTCAACACCACATGTCTGGCCATCATGACACTCCTGCAACTCCGGAGGCCAGTGATGTTGAAGTCTTGCTCTGTGGCATGTAGATTCTGTGGATGGGCAAGCCTGATCCAGTCATTTACAAGGTTGCACTCCAAATGCTGCAGCTGCCCAAGGAGAAGGTGATTGCCATTGGGGACAGTCTTCAGCATGACATCCAAGGTACTATCAAGACTTGCCTCTGCCAGCCTTGTCTGACAAATCTCAATTGTCACCTCAGTATGCCAGTCACAACTGCTTTTACGCTGCTTCACAGTTCCTGTCAGTTGTCCTGCATGTTATCTGCCCGTAGTCTATAGGTTGTTTTTCAAACAGACGCTGGAGGACACTCTGTCACGTTACATGTTGTCTGCAAACCCAGCTTAGTATACACATGAATGCATGCTGGCTGATTGACATCAGCATCTGTTGCAGGTGCCTGTAATGCTGGGGTAGACTCCATTTTTATTTCAGGAGGGATCCATGCAAAGGACATTGCTGCCACAAATGGTGAGGTGGATGAGGAAAGAATGCTGAAGATGTTTCAGCAGCACAAAGTAGAGCCAACATATACAATGTCATCCCTATGCATATAAACTGCATGAACCACAGCTTGACCCAGCTGCATTTGTGTCGCAGCATACAGCATGCATGGAATGGTGCAAGGCTTTGTCAAAGTTTGGGGACTTCCTGTCAGGCCTAACGAACAAAGCAAACATTGCTTGATACGGAGAACTGTTGAGACATGGCAAAGTTTACAAACGCAATCAAGAGTGCCGACCACATGTGTGGTCTAAGCATGTAATAAGTGGCAGCAGCTGACACAGTGCATCACATGGAGATTGTGTTTTCCGATGTGTATTTGTGCCATATGTGACAAAAGATGTGAGGTGAGTTCCACAGGGGTCCAGTCACTGTTCGGCTTGCATTGCAGGCTTCCTCCCATTTGTGACTGTAGGCAGCAGTGCATCCAGGATTCACATGATCTTGGGTACCTTGACATAAGCATTTTCCATCTCTGGGACCTCAGCCATCAACTCCTTCCTGCACAAACAAGATGCTGTAAAGCTACATCTGCTGACTGAGCATAGCTGGTTGGACTGATCTGGCTGTTTGACCCCGTGCCTGCTGTCACACTCGACAGGAATGTCGTCCCTCAGTACATTGTCTGGAGTAACATCAGCTCTCACAGCAGGCTCAATGCTGCCAACATCAGCTTGCTGCAGCTGACCAAACCTGCAGTGGAAACAAATGCAAGGCAGGCTCAGGCTGTGAAACAAGTGCAACACCAACAGCATCAAGTGCACGCACCATTCCAATATGCTTTGCAGCTTTGGCTCCCAGTCTTTCACCTGTACAAAAGGGAAGGTTGCCATGAGCATGAGAAAGTTTTCACGAGCATGAGAAGTTTTTCACAACAGCAGGGCCGCAATGAAATCCACCTGTTGCTCGGTGACATGCAGATGCGCAAGCTGTGCTAGCTTGTGTACGTCTGGAGGGGGGAGGTCTTTAGTTGTGGAAAGGACCTTGCTAGCGTGTTGCAAGCAGCGTCTGGGGGCTGCAAATGACGTGCACGTCCAGAGGTGCGCTCTGTTCTGCAGTAGCTTTGTTGCAGAACTACGCATGCTGGCCGCTGACGGCAGACTCAGCGGTCACGACGAGCGAAAATCAGATGGCGGAACATGCCTCATGCATGAGCTGTGCAGTCATGCCCACATCAGCACCTAAGCCATCGCTGCGGTGAGTGATGGCCTGAGCGAGAAACATAGTCATGCTCCGAATCCAGAACTGCGACTCGAGTCCTGTCAGAGCTCTGTCCGACAGCATGATCGAGGCTTGCCGAGGTGTCAGGGACTCGCTCAGATATGCAGCAGGCAGAGGAAACGTTCTGCACCCTGTTGGATGCCGTGGCGGAATATCTTCAGCTGCGGGAACAGCTTGATCAGCTGCTGAAGGCAGGTCACTTGAAGGTAGCGAAGGCACGATACGCCATGGGACCTGGCAGCGTAGGGCAGACGCATTACAGCTCTTCGATGCAAGCAACAATGCTTATCAATGTAGAGCCTGCGAGCGATGTGACCTTTCAGTCGGCTAGGCAAGGGAGCCATGCACAGCAGGCTGGTAGACCACAAATGCAAGAAGAAGCAGACGCATCACTGCCCAGTACAGCAGAGAGCTTTGCACTGGACCTTGCTGACAAATCACACCGAATCAAACCCAACAATGTGCAGGAAAGTGCTGACACAGCACAGTCTGCCAAAAAGCAGGCCACAAGTCAATATAGTAGCAATGCAATATCTGAATTAGCTGCTAAGTTTGATACAGCTCATGTGGACAGTGTTAGCTCTAGGCCAGCAAGCACTGCTCAGAGTGATCCTCTGAAATGGTTTGGCTTCATGGTGTCTCCCCATCTACGTCAGGCTCAGGCAGATTTCAACCAGGCTGCTCAAATGTCAATCCAACTGGGGAGTGCTTATCATAAGATGTCTGTTTGTTTGAATAGCTTGGATCAATGCAAATAGATGCAGCATTTGCAGGTTGAGCACTAGTTATTGTCAAGCGCTTAAGCACATTCAGACTGATCATTATCTGCATGACGCAGTCCCAGCTGTGGCTGTTTCTACAAACAGTGGAATGATGCAACAATATAAGTTTGCATCATCACACTCAGCTGCATACTGTACAGCACTTGTTTTGCAAGCCCATTGTAATGAGAAGCTGATGATGGACAATGTTGGCCTACAACGATTGCTGCAAGTAGATCTCGATGAAGCCATTTCCATGCACAATAGGCCTTGGTCAAATCACCTAGATGTAATTGCAGCAAGTATGCAACAGTCATGTAGTGAACAGAGATGTTCCTTGTGCAATGCTTGAAGTTCGACTACATAGCACGTGCATGCTCTTGAGGAGCCAACAAATATAGGGCATTGTCGCAATCAAGGCGCAGCTACCATTGTTCGAGACAACCTGTGTCTAATCAATACCTTTTCATTTTCTGTTCAGTGAGTAGATTCATCCATGACATGCGCAGTGACTGAACACCTGGCACACATATATGCTTATAGTTGGCTTAACACTTCAAGCTGGGCGGCCTGCAGTTGCAGCACTGCCTCTGCAGGGCTTTGGCTGCTGTCAAACATTGAAGCAACCTGGGGAAGCAACTGTTCAAGCCTTGAAGACTTGCCAAATGTGGCTGAGCCAGGAGAGACGCCTGCTGCTGTGCTGGGGAGCACATCTTCACTCCTTTGCCTGCACTAGCTCACCTTCAGTGCTTGCTCTGTGCATCATGCAGCAATCAGCCATGCCAAGCAATGGTCAAATTGTTATTTGCAGAAAGACCAAGCAGATTGTCAACAAACCCTGTGTCAAGAACGTGCTTTCACAAAGTACAGCTGGCTTTTGCCAGAGGCCTCGTCAAGCCTATGTGTATTCCTCCTCATGAGTAGACAGTCAGGAGGCAATGGGTGATTGCCTATTTCAAGGTGCAGAAAGTCAATCGCAACACACCTGGCACGATGCACTGTGATTTCCTCCAAGTGTTCAGCCTGCTCAGCTGCACGATCCACAACTGTAGTTGGCAGATGCGCCATGCGAGCCACGTTCAGACCAAAGCTGCGGTCAGCAACACCAGGGACTAGCTTGTACAGGAAGGTAATCTGAGGCACTGCTGAAGCCGCCTGCCTGCTGCCTGAGGCGCTTGTGTCAGCCTGGTTTTGCAGGTAGGACATGTGGACTGACTCAACACGGCCAGGGTTCTGCTGTTGTAAGGCAGCCACCTGTTTTGACACTGTTGTTTGTCAGATGGTAGCTGAAGTAATGCTGCAGCATTGCATATGAGATGCAACAAATTGACTCACAAAGAGTGCTTAGCATGGCACAGCATCATGACCGTTCCAATGCACACAGCGACGACACCATACCCAGCTCAATATTGCTGCTGTGCACTTCACTTCACAAAGCTCTCCAGGCATGCAAGTACACTTCACAAAGCTCTTCAGACATGCAAGTACACAGTCAGTTATGCAGAGAAGCTTGCACGGCAATAGGGTGTCAGGATGTTGACCTTAGGGTAGTGGGTGACAAAGAGGGTGAGGCAGCCTATTTGGGCCACAAGGTGGTGCAGGGTGGCCAGGGCAATGGCCAGGCCGTCATGAGTTGAAGTGCCACGCCCCAGCTCATCAACGATGACTAGGGAGCGCCCGGTGGCGCAAGCCAGTATGGTGCTGGTCTCACTCAGTTCCTGCCCAAAGCAACGCATGTCTGTTGCATGCTAGAACATAAAAAGAAAAAAAAGACTACACCTTTCGGCGTCAATTTAATGAGAAGCCAAGTATTATACTGGGCTGCCCAGGTCCTATCCAAACCAAAACATGTATGTTACACACTACAGTTGCAATTGCAGTGAGTGTCTGCCTCAGAGGCCATCAACTTCTTCCAGCCAATGCTGCTGAGATGATTGTGTACTGCTGTGCATTAATTTGTGGCTGTCAATGCAGATCATGCTGCAAGGCATTGGATGTCAAGGTGGACCTGGTCACATGCACCATCCCTGCTAGCATATCAAAAGACAGGAGTTCTCATTGTATGGCTTGATATCGTTTGCTGTGCTGTGAACTTTTGTACATAAACTCTCTTTCCCTCTTTCTTCTCACTGCAGTGTCATGATATGGATCTTCATTACAGCAGTGGAAATGGACAGCAGTTTGGGTGGAGAGGGATACCTCCAGGAAGGTTGAACTGCCCATGGCCAGATTGTCTGATGCGCCCATACGAGTATGCACCGCATCAAGTACATGCAGCTCTGCTGATTCTGCTGGGACCAAGCTTCCCACCTGCAAACCAAAGCAGCTACCTTGCACACGACTCATACAAGTATTGAGGAATGGGTTCAGCATGAGATGGGCTGATGACTTGTGCAACCTCAAATGCTGAGCTTCATCTGCAGCATAAAGCCACAGCGGACCTTTGGTGGCCCAACAGCAGAACCCATATCAGTTTGGCTCAGCTGAACTGGCTGACACAGAATTATGCTTCTCTCATACACTGTCTTATGCCATGATGTCATTGAGCATGAACCAAGTTGCAACTGCAACATACAGAAGCTTGGCTACAAGGTCTACTTTTGATACTCACCGTTGCAGGACCCCTTGAGTAGGCAACAAGCTCTTGCATGTGATTGATTGGTGTGAGAGGCAGACCTGAGCCATGATGGCAATGAGGGCAGCCTGGCGGATGTAGCAGGACTTGCCACCCATGTTGGGCCCTGTGATCACCAAGGCACATGGACCCCCTGCTGATAGGTCTGTGTTGTTGGGCACGACAGGAGAGTCAAGGGCAACATCCAGCACTGGGTGGCGGCCCTGGGCAATGCGCAGCTGGGCCGCTTGGCCTTCATCCACAAATTGTGGCCGCACATACCTGTATGATAACATGCGTGAGGTAAAACGCCCTAAGAACACAGCAACATGTCGTTGCTTTGGACTGAAAACTTGGGATCATAAGATATTTGAGCAGGCTAAAAGATGAGGTGAGCTCCTGTGCTACTTGCTGACTATATGGTAGACTAAGGCACATGCTGTATTACTTGTGGGTCACAGCTGGCAAGATGGTGTTTATTGTGCTGCTGACTACCAAGCAGCACCTGCCATCAGCTGTTGGAGAGTCCCATTGGTGACAGCAAGCAGGCTGGCACATTGATCTCTGCACATCAATGAATGCATTCATCAATGACTGCATGAAAAAACACTGCACGTATCAATGACTGCATGCATCATGCAGCCATCAGGATGATGTACAGTGCTGTGCAAGCTATGCATGCAAGGTAAGACCAGACAGGTAGGAGACAGCCTACCCAGTGTTGCAGGCAAGCGTAGCAAGGGAATGTAAGGCATCAAGGGATGCCAGGGCCATGACGGCACCCCTGAAGGGTGCATAATGAAGGGCAAACTCTCCCAGAAAGGCCTCCCAAGCTGCTAGCGCAGCTGCTTGCAAATGCTCCTTAGCAATCTCCAGCTGTTGCAGACCCTGCTTCACCTCTGGGGGATGAAACCTGTTCATCTTCTTGGTGCTGCAAACCTTCTCCCATCCCTGCACACCAAGCCTGTTTGGGACAAGGCACCTGCTGGAATGTACATCAATCTTTGGAATAACTATTTCTCATTGACACTGGATCAGAATCCAGTTGGAATATAATTGTGCAGCTCCAAATAGAAGAAGACAAAGCCCTGGTGACATGCGAGTATGCATAGATGCATTGTCTCCCAGCAGAAAAAGATGATAGTGGCATTTCTTGCGCTGCAGAATGCTCAGTCATTTCATGGTCAACTTTAGCTTCCTGTGTCTATGAGTTGCTTGTGCTGCAAAGCTGAGAGGAGCTCGCACCTTTGGGACATCAGTCACATCAACTGGAACCTCAATCAAGAAGTCGGCCTGGTTCTGGATGCTGACGTACTCCAGGCGTGGCAGGTGCAGCAGCTTGCGCATAGCTACCAGAATCTGCTGCAGGTTTGACTGCGCTGCAGTCACATCACGCTGACACCTGTCCCAAATAACACAAAACGGTATTTGCTACTTGCTCCTACAACTTTGCCACTGTCTGAGTGTGGTTCTGTCAGTCAAGTGCAACCCTTGAGTATGGTCGGAGTGCAAATCTGCAGGTCTGCTGGTGATGTTAAGTCACTAAAGTCAGTGAAGTCAGTTGCTCACAACAAAGCCAACAGCAACACCTGCAGGTGAGAGCGAGACAAGCTTGTTGCTGACCTGAAGACCTCTGGGAATTTGGTTTCATTCTGGAACAGGTTTATTTTGTCATTCAACTGAGCTGCACCAGTGTCTATCATTGACAGCATCTCATGTGCAGCGTCCGCCACCTGCAAAGCGCACCACTTCTATGGGCCGATTCACAGCACAACGTAGCACAGGGACAAGTATTGAAGCAAAACTGCTCAGGAGCAGCACTGCAAAGCATCACACAGGTTGTGATGGCATACTGCACAGCATATGATGGGCATGCTGCATAGCTGTCAAGGACCTGCTGTATACACAAGTCTAAATGTAAGGGTTGCAGTTATTAATACCTGTGCAGCTGCTGCTGTCTGCATCAGACGGGACAGCAAGGCGGACTTGACCCCCATAGCATTGCCATCATTTGAAAAGCTGCCTTCCTCCAAATTGACAGCCACCTGCAGCAGCAGAGCATGTTACCATGCAAACATAATAGCTATTGGTAGAGCATGTGTGATCACAGGAAGACATAAACAGAGGAAATGCAGCAAAGCTGACATTCAATTCTTGACCGCACAGCATTCTACCTGGCTGTGACTTTGTGGATACAGACAACATTTTGTTGCCCTTGTGAATGCACATGCTTCAGCAAGCAGAGTTGCAACAGTCCATGGAAAGCCTGACCTTTGCAATTTAGGTAGGCCTGGCTTCAAGTCTACTGGAAGCTTGGCAATGTTGCAAATGCCCACAAGTGGGCAGGGTGCAGCTCACCTGCACACCCAGTTTGGGAGCAATGTTGACAAGAGCCTGAAGCACTTGCACAAACTCAGCTGGGTTGGCTGTGCGATGAAAGATCCTTGTGATGCCTCGCTCCATGTCTGGTAGTCCTTTCAGAAGGCTAGGCAAAGCCATCAAAGGTCCCCCAGAGTCTGCGGTACATCTCAACCCCCTTTGAGTTCTTGACCAAACGTATGCGTGAGGTGAAATGAACCTGTATGGGCTTCCTTGCACTTGTATGCACGCTTGCTTGAAAACATTTTTTTGAGTAGGATCAAACAAGCTGTCTTTGCACATGTTGTCAGATAAACACACAAGCAGCAGTGCAGCAAGAGACGTGACCATTGCAAGCATGCATTGCACTAAGCAGAGCACTGATGCTGTGATGTTTACAGCGAAGATAGTATGGGTGACTCCAGTCAGCCTTGAATGAGGCCAGCCAGGTGTTAGAGATGCATAGAGGGAAGGAAGAAACGGCTGAAAACAGGTGGGTGGGGAAGGGGGGGGGGGGCTGGGGATCATGGGACCTACCACCTTGCTCCACAGCTGAGCCTGCAGCCACCATCTCCTCAACAGCATCAAGCCTCTCATTGATGCGACGTCTGTCTGTGAGGGGGTGAGCCACCCAGTTTCGCAGCAGGCGCCCCCCAAAGGGCGTCTTGGTGTGGTCCATCAGCCAAAGCAAAGAGCCTCTCTCGCCTCCATCATCATTATTCCTCAGAACCTCCAGTTGCCTGCAAACACCCTCGGATCAGGTTTGCATTTGTGGCATGGGTCTTGACACGCACTTGTCACTCAGGGGTACAATCTGTGAGCATTGTTGTAGTGTCAAAATGAGCTGCTGCCATTGCAGCCTCACGTGGCAGCCTGAAAGTTATGCAGTTAGGCTGAAAATCATGCAGTCAGGGACAACAACTTCTGGTCCCCACAACAGGCATACAGCATGGAAAGGGCTAGCCAGCTTGCATGCCATACCTGAGAGCATTGGGTGATAGGGACATCTGGTGAGCATCATGGAAGGGCTTGAAGGAAGCTCCATAGCGCAAGACAGCCTCCATATGGAGGGGCCGCACGTAGTCCAGGGCATGCGCCAGAGCTTGCACAACAAGTTCAGGCAGCTGCATCACTGCTTGCAGAGCTGCAGACTCCTCAGATCCCCCTACATAACATGCCGCAGTCTTTGCATCCCTTGTTCCATTATTAGCTTGCATGAACACTGCATAACAGTCCACAAGCATGAGCAACACCTGAGTGAATTCTGTTACGCCGAGATCGTTAAACAGCCATGTACTTTGCCGTGCATTTGTGTCTTATCTGCATGCAGAATGGCAGACCTGAGGCGCCATAGAACTCAGTCACAGCTGCTAGTCCGCCACCTTGGCTGTACTTGCTCCTGCCCACTGACTGGCTGCGCAAGCCTCTGCTCTGTGTGACATAGCTCCCCAGAAGCTTTTGACTGGGACTGCTGATGGGCTGGGCCACAAGCAGCTCACTGGGGGGTGTGAACATGAGACATGCTTCCAGCTCCCCCCGCAGCAGCCCATCTCTGCAACACCACCCGCATTCCTCTAGGCTTGCCATTAATGTCTCACCTCTGGTGGTGGCATTGCTTTGATGATGTGAAGCGGCGTGACCAGTAACAACAGCTCATGGTGTCACTCTCAAGCAATGAACTTGATACAGGAATCATGTCAGGCATGTAGATCAGACTCTTGCTGGCTTCAGCAGGGTGTTTGTAAGTTGGCTTAGACCACACAGTTTGCATAGCTCATCATGGCGCAAGTTTTACTGCACTGTTTCCACATCTTGAGTTTACCTGAACTGGCCATATAAGACATCGCCTGTGCTGATCTCCACAGCTACTACTCCAATGTGTACATCTGCTTGAGCAGCCTGTGAGGGTGACTCCTGACTTGCTGTGGCAGCATGGCTTGCTTCAGCCTCCACCACACAAACCAGGTAGTGACTCAGTTCCTGGTTGCTCCATGAGGCATCAGCTCGTTCTGACACAGACCCCTCTCCAACATGCTCCTTATCTCCAGCCTACACAAGCAGACAATGCACACCAGCAGCATCAGCAAGGTACACATTATTGCTGTCAACAGAATCCACTCTTGTGTACAACCAAGGTGCATGCAAGCTGGCATCTGAAAAGCGAGGCTGCGTAGCTGAGGTCAAGGCAGTGTTGCAAAGCAGAAGGCAAAGAGGCAGGCATGTCTTGTGGTTGTGTTGTGGTCATAGCCAGCCCTGTAAGCGTATGCAACGCTGTTCATGAATGATGTAATTCACCTCAAGCGTGGCCCTGGTGTACACAGCTGTGAGCTTCCTGGTAAACGGTGTGTACTTATTGCTGCCTGAGGCTTTAATGGCTGCTGTCTCCATTTGCCGCACAACCCCGACCTGTGCACAAGCCACACCAGAAACATCAAGGAAGCATACAATTAGCAAGCAACACTCACAATCAAGGCTCTGCAAGCAAGCACAGCGCCTAGAATTGTGCGTCCTTGCCCTCTGGGTGGAGCCAGATGCATGATGGGTTTTTTGCAATGGGCATGAGAAGCCAATGACAATGCTGAAATATGAACTGTTCACACAGTTGGGGCATGTTTCAGTGTGTAGGCCAAGGCTCACCTTGTAGCCTGCCTCTACTAACCGCCGTACATAGACGTGTAGCCTAGGAACAGGAATTGAGGCTGTCAAAAAGTTGTGATCAGGATAGGCAAATATGTTGCACTCCTTGGATGCAATGTCTGCACGGCACAACTGATGCTTTAGACTGGACATTTCTGGTTTTGCATGCATAGGGGCCGTGCAGGTGGCAGTACTGGAATCAGTTCTACAAGTACATACCTGCATCTTCCCCGAAAAAGCGCATTTTGTACCCAACCTGCAGTGTCACACTGTAACTGATAAGAAAGTGAGTGTGTCTGATTGCATCCAAACCAACAAAATGGCTGATGTGCATTATGACAGTTTGCGACATTTGCGCAGGATGATGTGGTCACCTCCACAATCAAGAGCACCCCTGGATGCCTGTCTTTGAGGTCAACAATTTGCAGCTCTAAAGGTGTGTACTTTGGCTTGGTGACTGCTGGCATGGCTTTTGAATGTGCCTCTGGCTTGTTGCCAGCCCCAATGACTAGCTTTTGCTGAAAGCGCTGGTGTCGCTGTTCAACTCTAGCTGGGACTTGGGTTGGGTGTGACTGTATGCCTGCAGAGGCTGGCTGCATGGAGGGAGCCTGAGGCGCACGTGCAGACTGTGCTTTTGAGCTTGCAGCAGCTTGCAGTTGAACTGCTGAGTTTTCTGGAGCTTGCGTGTGAAGCGCGGGTGAGGAGGACATGTTTCGAGGCACAGCATCCTCCTGCCTGTGTGATTCAGGTGGTGAGACACGCTGCCGCTTGCTTGGTGCAGCTAAGGGTGGTCCCTGAGCAGCTTGTTTTTCACCCAACACGCGTTGCTGCTGTTTTTGTTGACCATTCTTTGGGGCAGGTCCAGCTTTTGGCTTGAAAAAGAAGGAGGCTATGGACCTTTGACCCTTCTCTGGATTTGATGATGGTTTCATGTTACACGTTCACTTTTACATCAACGAGGGCCGTACGCGCCGCTCGTGGTGTACTGCGTGCACAACCGCGAGTTGATCAGGATCTTTGTCCCACCTCACCAACAGACGTGTCTTACGATCACCGCTACATAAACACAGGCAGGTTAAAATCGAGAAGCGCATGATGGGCCGCGCGGCATCGTTACTGCTGATGTTGCTGACCGGTGTGACATGCATGCTTTGCTGTTAGGTCAAAGTTTACAGACGTTGACCTTTTGTTCCCAGCGGGCGCACACGGGCGCGCTAGACATGCATGCAGTGCTGGCACAGTCAGTGGCAACTGCAATGCAGGCTGCGACCGAGTCGCGTTTTGTGCGGACCATTTGCAGCACGTCGGGCCGGTTGCCTTACCAATGTTCAGACTGATCAGTTGCCAACGCAAATTTCTCGTAGACCATTACAATCACAGCGCTGCAGCATGGCCACGCAGAACGTTCACAAGAGCAATAGGACAGTTTACAAGTTGGGACTGACCGGCAGCATAGGTAGTGTGCCCAGCAACTGCACCAACAGTAACAGTGACAGGCAGGAAAAGCACTGCCTTGCCCCACAGGAATGGGCAAGAGCACGGTGGCTCAAATGTTTGTCAAACAGGGCATTCCGCTGTGGGATGCTGATAAGGCAAGCTTGAAGCCACAAGCCTGCTTGCTGTCTGCACTGCTGTTGTAGGAGCGACAAAGCAACACTGCAGTGCAACACAGGCTGTGCACGAGTTGTATTCTGCGGGTGGTGGAGCAGTTGGGCTTGTTGGAGATGCATTCCCAGAATGTGTTGTAGACAATGGTGTTGACACTTGCAAATCTATGTGCTGTTTGCTGGCTGAGCTAAGCTTATGACAAAGGCTGCACAATCTTTGATCTGACAATGCAGCTGTGAGCAGGCCTCTGCTGACTCCATTAGTGGTAGGCAATGAGGTGAGATGCTGGAGTCACAGCAGAATTGTACTTCTCCATCCAATTCATCATGTAACTATGGCTTGCATGGATACCTAGGAAGGCATCAAGAAGCTGGAGAGCATTGTACATCCCCTTGTGACTACACATCGCCAGAAGTTCCTCCAAAGCATTGCAGAACAGGCAGATCAGAAGCTTGTAGTGTTGGACATACCTCTGTTGTTTGAAACGCACGGAGAGGATCAGGTGAGGAATCATAGCTTCTGTCCTGACTTGCCAAGTATGAGGGCACTTATAAGCATGTGCAAGAAAGTCATTGATTGTATCCTGGTGCTGCATGTAGACAGACGGTGTTGCTGTTGTGAGTGCACCACAAGAAGTGCAGCAGGCAAGAGTGCTTGCCAGGCCAGGCATGACTCCAGGTAAGATTCTTCTGCTCGGTCTCACTGCCAGTCTCGGGACACAATGCCCAAAAGCTGAACAAGGCTTGCATTGCTTGCAGCCAAGTTTCAGTCCATTCTCAAACGACAAGTGCCTGACGAAGAGAAAAGACAGCAGGCAGACTTTGTCATAGACACGGTGAGTATTACAGTAGCAGAACAGAAAGCTCTGCCTGCACACATGTGAAGCAGTCAATTGCTGTGCAATGCAGTGTTCTAGGTCTCCTCTGTGTACATGCAGTCTGTCTCCTTGGAAGACACCCAGCAGCAAGTCGCTAGTCTTATCAGCAAATTGCAGCAGGCATAGATTGTAGCAATCAGAATTCACAGCGCTAAGGCACAAGCTATCAATGACAAGCAAGGATGGCAGCAAGAAGGAAGACAGAAGCTTCTGCTTATACAGCTTTTGGCTGCTGTTTCTCAAGAAGCTTGTGCTTGGCTTTTCTATCTTGATAAACAGCATCTGCTTCTAATTGCTTCCACACAACATGAAATTTCTGCACACCACAGCAATTTTTAATGAATGTCCTTGCATGCTGTGTCCTGGTGTACGGGTTTAACATGTTGGCCATGTAGGTCACTGTACGTCTGGTAAATGAGCAACACTGATGGGCATGTCAGCCAGTTTAACACATTGTCTTACCTGTGCACACTCTATCTTCTCTTCATTAACAGACTCCGGCAGCAACTCATGATTGCTATCATACTTCCGTCCTCCCTTGTGTTTTGCATACCTCATGGCTCGTGTATAGCCCATTTGCAGAAACTTTCTGGCCATGTCCATGCCAACAAAGTCATTTTGCTCTTTGTAACCCTCGTACAGTTCAAGGATCTTTGCTGCAGACTCCTCTGCTATTGAGGGGGTCCTGCACTGCACACTGCTGTAAGTCCCAGCAGCGCGTATGTGTGCTTATTTGAGGGTACTTGCTACCCCAGCGCTGTCTGATCTATGCTGCAAGGTCAGGGGCCAACGCACAAATAGTCTGATCCGCTAACACGTCACAAAGCAGGCCTTCTGCGGAACACACGGTAGTGGCACGTGAAATGGCAGACACACAGCACCAACCTGAAGCGCCAGTGTGGAAGGATCTCTGCTTTGTATGGTTCAACGGTCAGTACTCCCTGTTCACCCCTCGCAACCTTGTACAACTGAGGCTTACTCCGGTAATCTATGCCGGGGGGGTTTGGCTGAGACCGCTTGCGAGTCTTGGGCTCTTCATCGTCTCCTAGAGCTTTCCGTGTCATGTTTGCAAGTACGACAAAAACGCGTCTGCCATGCCCGGCCTGCGGAATTGACCTGGAGCAGGAAAGAAAACGTCGACACCAAATAATGCGTTCTCGTCCGTGGTTGTACAGCAGCGCTAAGTTTGTTTATGATCACAGAAACACTCTATCTTTGCATTCTATGGGACAACTTTTCAGCACTGTAGTAATGCCAACATGTAGGATAGCCAACAAAACAGAATGCATTTTACTGTAGGGATGCATGCCAATTTTGGTGCATTGACGCAGTCATACCACACAGCCTTTTCCAAGCACTGATTGACAGCCATATGGTTTGGTACTTGGCAGACATGTGTTGTGGTGGTGTGTGCAGTGTGAGTACAAGGATCAAGCCAACCTTGGTTGTAGAAAGTTGTGACACATTCACAGATCCACCGCCAAATGACATGACATGACATGTCACAGTCTGGTCATGTAACACAAACTGCTTTGACAAGTTCATACAGTGTCTAGTAGAGTGTGCAGCAGTTCAGTGATAATGGGCTAGCCAGGTTTCAGCTGAATCATATGCCAATGTAGTCACCATTCAGGTCAACAACTCGCTTCATTCTGCAGTCCATGCTATCAAAATACTTGTGCAACATGCTAGCAGGGATGGACTGCCTGATCTCCTCCAAGGCCATGTTCAACTCTCCAATGCTTTCACATGCATACTCCTCATGCAGCTTGTGGTCCATCCAAGCCCACAGATTCTCAATGGGTGACAATTCAGGTTTGCTGGCCATGCCAGGAAATGACCACCTGGCACTTCTGCAGTGATGCAAGCCACGTTCTTGGCTTTTGTGAGGTGGAGCATTGTCTTGCTGTAGTTGCCAGTTGTCTGCCCATTTTCCAGCTTGCTGAAAAAGCCTGTTGCCCCCTGGCACCCAGTGCTCCTTGATGACATCATTGTACTCATCCTGCCCTACTCCTTTGTGCAAGCCCTTTGTCTTGGGGTTGACATACTTGCTGACTTGCTTGTGAGTACCAGTCACAAACTTGAGGGTGTTTGTACCCCAGTTGCTCATTCCCATGTACACATGTGCTGAGATGCTTGTCTTGGGTCTGGCCAATGTTCCTCTGGTAGCTGGGGTACACCAACCTGCGTGTCTGCCCATGTTGTGCAAGTAGAAGTATTTGCTGTCAGTGATCATCACCCTGCGCCATGATGCAAGCTCTCTCCTCAAGGCTGCTTTGGCAAATTTGACTTGGGCAGGCCTTGTCCCTTGAGCAAACGCTTCACGTCACGCTTCTGCTCAAACACAGCTTCAAATCCTGCTCAGTTTTGGCTGCTATAGCATCAGCAGTGTTGCAATCTGGAAGCTGTGCTACCATCAGAATGTGCTGCACTGCTGCTGCATCTGCTTCTGGAGGCCTGCCTAACCTGAGTTGGTCATTGACATGGCCTAACTGCTGATACCTTGTCACCCATCTGCTGACAAACGCATGTCTGCACTTCATCTTCTTGGCTACCACTGAGAATGACCAGTGCTGATGGTGGTTCCAGAGGTTGACAGCTTCCCAACGACGTTCTTGAGAGGGCCTGATGCCCTGTTTCTTCACCAGATGTGCCAGCAACCTGCAAGAGGCAGTACAGTCAGCTGCCTTCAAGATCATTTGCACAGCTGGGCACTGCAGCCTGCTCAGTCTGCAGCTGCTGCTCTTGTTTACGCAGTACAGCGTCTGCTGCCGAGTAAATTGGCACGGATGCACATTGTGAAGCGCTGCACTGAACAAAGGCAACAGAGCAGCAAGTGCTTGCCTATTGACATTGCTGGACCTGCTGTGCCAATCTACTGTTACTCCCAACAAGCAGGCCTCAGTGGACAGCACTGGTCAAATCTCTTCCAGGTGAGCTGACTGTCATGTAATTGTCAACAGTGCAAACATATCACAGCTGACTCTGGCTGCATGCTGTCTCAAACATGCTTCTGTCCCTCTGATGCATTTGCACAAGCTCTGAGATCTAGCCCAGCTTGTGTACAGCATGTAGCCATGATGTCTAATTGCATGTGTGATGTGTGAGAGCCCCATTCAAGCAACAGTCTTTGATTGCGCATGCAGCCCGGCCCCCATCAGACCCTCAAGGATACCTGCAGCGCAAAGAGAGGAGGTGAATGATAGGTAAGGGTTTGCCCACCTTGCCGCACTGCTTTACTTGCAAGAGGGTACTACTGATGCAGTCAACATTTGGTTTGTACATGCTTTCCATTGGGCATCATACAGTCACTAGCTGAATTTTTGGCATTACTTTGTTTGTCGTGCTGGTCATGCAAGCACCAGTTTACACTGTATCTGATGAGTATGTGTCTGTGCTTGCAGTCTTGAGGCTGCTTCTTTTAGCAATGCTGCAGAGGCAGTCAGAGACGCTACCTCTCCCCTGCACCAGCAGCAGCAGCCCATGAGCCCTGAAGAGGGAGCTGATGGGGGGGGGGGGGTTGAAGGCAAAGGGCAGAGCAAGCAAGAGGGGCCTAAGAAGGATGCCAGCAGGTCAAACCACATCTCAACACCCCTATGCATACACCCTTTGCAATGCTGGGTTCTGTGACAGGTCATCACACCTGCTTTTATCTCAAGCACATCCAGCTCCCGTGCCTTTGACATAGCATATACTTATGTGTATGTCTATCACAATGCATGTGTCGACTGCTACAGGTATGATACTGCACGTGGGACAAACTTTTCAGTAGGTGGACCTTTCAAAGCTACTTGTGCTGCAGGCCAATGGAAGCTGCTCAGGCGCAGCTGGAAAGGGCAATAATAGATAGCACTCTGCGACAGCCCACAAGGGCAGTTCCTGATGGTGCTGACATGATGATACCTGACACAGCTCAGGCCCAGCCAGACAGGGCAGTTGATGAAACTCAGACCCAACCTCAGAAGGCTGACTCAGATGATGCTGAAGCACAGCCTGACAGGGCAAGTGCTGATGGGGCAGGGCTTGTCGATGCCCAGGCTCAGCCTCAGAGGGCAGTATCAGATGCTGTACAGGCACAGCAGCAAGCAGCAAATCTTGCTGGGGCTCAGCCACAGAGCACAAGGGCAACTCCTGGAGGAGAGCAAGAGGGTACTCCCTCGTCATGTTCCCAATGCAGGGCTCTTGCAACATAGCCCTGAACAGCGCTGCAACCAGAGGCAGCGTGGGGAGCAGCACGGTGCCATCTTTCGCCCTAAGCCTGCCTCTGAACATGCCCAGCCACGCAAGAGGTGATATCCTTTCCGTGCAAAAACCATTGGCTGTACTGTAGCAAAACATAGGTGCAAAACGTGTATTATGGCACATGCACAGGAAGACAGCATGCATCACCACTTATACATAGATATACGGCTGCTAGCAACAGAATGCACTTGGCTCTTCCTGGGCTCTTTACAGTGAAATCACAGTCATTACTTTTGGCAGAATGATGCTCACTTCTCTAAGCATCTGTGCTGTGCAGGGGCTTCCTTGGAAGAGTTTGCCAAGATTTCTCACACATGGGTCACAGGGTCTCGGGAACAGCTGGCAGGATTGGGAAGGCCAGCAAGCAGCGGCACTACCAGCTTGCTGCTGCAGGCATAGCTGTCACCCTTGCTGGCAGCAGCGCCAGCAGTGGGAGAACTGGCAGCTCCAAGTCACGGCAATGACATGTACCTGCATCTGTTGCACAGGGTGCTGTGCCCTGCCAGTACACTGCATGTAGTCACGCAACTGAGGTGTGGAGAACAAGGCACAACTCTGTATTTGTTGACTTTAGTTTCGTATTTGTTGACACTGTACAGGTCAAACAGTGGCTTTGTCTGCCACAATGAAACAATGATGGGATACGTCAAAGCTGGCCATAAATGCGGCTGGGGTTAGTCATAGCTGCGGCAAATGGCATTACTGCCACTCTAACCCTGCTTTGGATTGCAAAATGGGTTATGTAAGGCACACAACTTTACCTTGCGCAACCTCGTATTGGCTGTATGCATGTATATGCTCTGCTATACAGTACTCTGCAAATCCTATATGCCATGTTTCTGGTCTGCTATACAGTGCTCTTCACACAAATATTTGAATGCACAAGCCAAAGCTATCAGCGTCTTTGTCTTTTCCCCTCTGCCCAGATCTGCAGTGACATTTGCACACAAACCCAGGGAGACAAGATTGGCTGATTGTTGCCTCACTGCAACTGACGTTGACCCAGCAACTTGCATTTGAACTTGCTGAAAAGAAGCACATCTGCCTGGCTGATGTCTCCTGAACGTAAGTGTTATGTTATCAAGTGCTGAAGAATGCAGGCTGTTGGTGGTACCACCACCGGTCACACGACTAAAGCAGACTATTTATCTCCCCCATCCAGGAACAGTATATTTATCATTCGAAATGAGCAGGGGCGGCAAATGTCCTGCCTATAGCCTCAAGAGTACTGGTCACCACAACGCCAGATGGGACCCCGCCTACACGTAGAGAAGTATTTTGCTTGATGCAGTATTGATACACAGTTTACACCACTAGACATGTACACAGCTGGGGTCAAAGGTCTGTATCCAAGCATTTGCATTGCGACAATTCAGTGAGACATTGCTCTGAAAGAAAAGAAAAGTCTGCGCCCTTCGGTGATCATAGCAGGGGTGATCATAGCGGGGCGGCAGCCCGGAGCTAAGAAAAACCTAACCTATGGTGGACCAAGCCTATGCCATCTGGTTTTTTCTCTCTAGTACTCTTCTAGATGTAATAATTTTATGAAATGTCAGAACAGAGTGTTCATGTAACTTGGACATTACTTTGTTTCCAGGTCCATGCTCTATACCAATCTCTGCGAAGGCAAAAGATGTAGCGTGGTACCATGAACCAGATTGTCCTATTGTTACAGGCAGTGTGGTAAAATCATATCCCCATCGAGTCTCATAAGTACTTGGTTCATCTTTAGTGATGACATGAACAGTTGACTTGCAAGTTTGCAGTCAGCAGCTTTAGAGTCCAGCTGTCAGCGAGGAACATAGCAACTTGCCAAGTTTCAGCGCAGCAGAAGGAGCAGGTAAAGGGCTAGCGAAAACACAAACTAAGTTGGATTTTTATATCGGTCAGAGTAAAATGGCAAAGCTTTGTCAACTTGCAAGTCACTGCACTGAAAACAGAGTTTTGCTGGTTGCACAAAGTTTGCTTCGTTTGGCAGCTCAAGGATGCAAAGCTGCAACCTGTTCGTCGTGTGAATTCACTGCTTGTAGGCAAATTTTGAGAGACCAAATGCATGAAACCATAGTCATTACCAACATGGCGAAGTACAATTCCTACTTGTCAGCATCTGCTCGGGATTGCTTGGGCTCGCAAAGCATACTAAATGGCATTTGTCTGCAGACAGCTGTCCAAGCAAGGCACCTGTTGTACATTGTACTGGCATGAGGTGATCATAAAGTGATTGACAGTATGCTACAGATCAAATTGTGCCATATCTGTTTCTCAGCTTGTTGTCTCGGTTACTGCTTCCTTTGCAGACTCAGTGTCACTACAGCAGTGTTGAACTTGCCGCCTTCCTCAACGCAAGCAGTGCAAAGCGCTGATTTGAACAGGTCCATAATTCTGTTCTGTTCTTGCACAGACTTCCTATCCAGCACCTGGCGCAACTGTGGCCCAAAGACAGCCAAAAATGGCTGAACCGCTTGTACCAATACACGAGCAATTGAGGTGTCCTCTGAGTCACCAGCTGCCGATACGATGTCAACAGAAAGGTGGTGCACAGTATATAGGTGGTTTAACTCATCCAGGACTCCTTCCACTGACTGAACATTTCTGAGACACACTCCCAGAGCCAGACTAGACCTTTCTGTTGCTGAGATCTCTCCATTTTGTTCAAGCTCCATCCAGCAGGCATTCACAATGTCAAACAAACGCCACTGAGGGTCAGTTGAGACCAGTGAGTCCTCCTCAACAGAGCCTACAAAAGTAGCCACGAGGCATCCACCTGGCTGAAGCTCAGCAGCACGCAAGGTGAGCAGAGTTCTCAGGTCATCATGTGCTTGATCTGCATGTTGTTTGAGGGTGCTGCTGTCTTGGGACCGTGCAGCCCATATATGGTCAGGAGCTTTGACCGATTTTGACATCCAGTGAAATGTGTGCCCTGCAATAGAAACAACAAAGACTCAGAGCAGCAACGAGTCACTGGTATTTGACGGAAAGCCAAACACAGTCAAGTAGCTTTACAACATTTATCAGCAGCGCTGCTAACATGCGAATTTCATGATTCACCTGAGTATACTAAGCTCATTGACGCTGGCGGGAAGCATGCTTCATACATGTTTCCGCTTGCTGCAAAATGGAAAACATTGCTTGGGTTTCTACTGAACATGCAACCCATCTTGCTTAGTGGCAGCAGTGTGGAACAGAGCTGTCCAATCGTTGCCAGGCTGATCAACGTGTGTCACCGTCACAGGGAGGTCTTCGCTCCCCTGCAGACGATAGACGGTTGTCAGCATCAGAAGCGTAGAAAGCATACTAACAGACTGTACAAGTCACCTTTTGTGCTGCAACAGCCCTCACGACGTCGGCGAGCTCCACGACAGAGTTGTTGCCTACGGAACTTCCGTAATCCGCGACAGCAAACACTCGGACTGGCCCAGCGGTCAATGTACGTTGAACAACTTGAGACAGGAGTGACTGCGCCAACTGCAGCAGGAAGCTGCTGCCGGTTGACGTCGGAATGTGGTGCACGTACACGCTTGTTAGCTTACCTTGTTGCCTGTGGCCTGCGTCGTGCTGTGTTCAGCATATGTCTCGTCCATATGCTCGAACCCGGGCGCCTTCTTGTGAGACTGGCCCAGCAACCTAGTGTCGTTAGAGTCTTCACGTGCACGCCTGCCGACTGCAACTGCTTAGATCGCAACTCAAAACTGGATGGGCAGCTCGACCGGCCAGTATCTTTCGTAGCAGTGCGGATCAGAATCAGGCGGTAAACAAACTAAGCGCATACTCTACCATACGTAGTAGGAAACTTTGGTTTCTGTTGGCATATTTACGGAATGGCACCGAACATGGCACCGAACATCCATGGGAAGGATGACACCGAAGTGACTAAATTTCGACGTAAGACACGTGTGTATAGCTTGAGTCATAAGTTGAGATCCGTGGCTTGAGGGATTCAGACTTGCAGACAGTGCTGTGAGCGAAGCGCTGAATGGATGCCCCGGTGCGAACATGCGTAGCTAGCCAACCAGCACACTGTATGCGGGCTTACCGCCGCGGAAAGCAACTGTAGCGCTGGTGGCTGATCGGTGAACACGACTGTACTGTACAAGCAAAACTGGGCTGCAGACGCAGTCCTGACTTGGCAGCTGTATGCAGCACCACAGTGTGCTATCAGCAAGAGCCAGAACACAAGAAGTACCAAAAACCTGCTGCCTGGACAAGCTTCCCTCTGACAGAGGGAGAGCCTGTTCAGTCGACAAACTTCTGTTTTCTCTGCAACCTGTTGCATATGCACAGTAGACTAGTTAGACTTTAGTTCTAGACTTTGAAAGCTGTTGTACCCCGCTGACAGCAGGATTCTGAAGCTGTTGCTTTCAAATTTGATTGTGCAATCCTCAAGGGCATGCTGACTCAGGATGCAGACTCAGGATGCAGCCACAAATGGGATTCATAATGTACATTGCAATCTCCAGCAATGCAACCTAAATTTATGACTCAGGCTGTAGAGCTAAGACCTTAAAGACCCCAGCAACATCCAAGTCAGGGAGGCTAAGCCGCGCGCGTGGTCAACCGATTGCTTTCCTGTACGGCTTTATGCCCAGGCTGACATGTATCCTTCACTCACACATCTATATTGATATTCACAGCACCAGATCAGCTGACAGCAGATTCCAGAACATGTCTATCCTACCGGCAGCGTCAGTGACAGCAACAGCAACAGCAACCTCAACAGCAGTGACACAGGCAGTAGCGACAGCAGCAGCAACAGCCAGCAGCAAATTGGCATGGTGAAGGCAATCTGGAGCCCTATTTGGGCCTGAGGTGACAGCAGCAAATGGCAACTGCCTGGTTCTATATGCCAATTCACTTCTCTGCTTGCTTTGTTTCATATATCTTGGCGGTGTCTGTATGGTGTGTGCTGGTATGCATCCATGTGCACCTATGCATTTCATACCTGTATGGTGCCAATCGTATGATGCATGGGATGCAAGGGTCGTAGGTCCTCATGCAAAGCGCTGGGTATCTAGTTCCAAACAATCAGGAGGAACGCCTGTCGACAGACGTCTGGAACCAGGCAGGTGAGTTCTCCGCCAAACAATCAAATTCAATGCAACAAATTAATAAACAACCCAAAAAACATAATCAATACTACATGACCTGCATCACATATGACATGCCATGTCATACATGGACTGTGTGTCAGAACAGACAAACACACCCACGCATGACGCAACCACAATGATTTGCAGACATACTGTCACTTGTCAGCCGTGTTGCTGCCGCCTGTTTCACATGCTGCCATGCGAATAACTCAGTCGTAGAGCCCAGTCACAGAGCCCAGTCATGAAGCAAGCCTGCTTGTCCCTGTGTAGCAACCCATATTCAGCTACAGCATTGTGGCACACGTAAGACACACATCCCTCACTTGGTTCCCTTGATAGATTGGATCTCAGATACACTTTCCCAAGGAAACACTAATTTGCAGAGCTTGGTAAAGTGCCTGGATCATAGGGGTATTGCATCGGATACAGTATGCAGTCAAGCAAGGTTGTGTTAGGCTGCGCAATGCATTGAAATGCATGTCGGAGGCTATATTTACAGTCATGGACAGTAGAGTCGCTGACTGAGATGCTGCTGTGACAATACTGGCGTCTGTTGTTGACTGTTAGGGCGAGGCTGACAGTCCTTACGGCCGGCCACGAGCGCAAGCACAACGCATGTAGAGCTGATGTTGCAGACTGTGTCAGTGGTTATACCTATATCAGCAGAGTATCCCTCACTTGGTTATCACTGCAAAACTGGTCGGCATGCATGCACAGGTTTCATATGCCATGATGCATGATGCATGATGCATGTCGTAGGCGTTGTGTTTCAACAAGGGCTGGCTGAGTGCTGACATACTGCAAGCTGTCAGCTGTAAGGGATCTGAGGCTGAGTCTAGGTCAAAATGTTGGAAGCGGCCACGAGCTCAGGCACACAGCATGTAGGTCCATCGCAAGATGAAGCAGTGTTTATACCTGAAAATCCAGCAGGCGTTAACTTAACGCCACAAAAGCCACAACAGAACGCCGGCGTATGCTTGGCATCTCGGAGTGGCTCCTGGCGGTTGGGGCAGCTGCGGAAAGCTCTCAAAAGCATCAATATGACCGACAAGTATGTGCCCATCAAGTACTCTCAAAAACGAAGCTGCACAGGCTCTGGAGTTGACTGTCTTTGAGCTGATGTGTGCCGCAAAGCTGAGGCCTGCTGGTGTGCAACTGCAGGGTTTTATGCCGTTATTACATGCACGGCAGTTGTCGATATGGCAAGGACTGCCAATTTTCGCACGATATGGGAGAAATGCCTTCTATGGTAGAGATCACCCGAACCTTGGCGGCAGTCTCTTGCCTGGTCTTGAGCAAGTCATGACTCCAAGCATTGTACTTTGTTTGTAGGTTTGCAAATACTACCTGGCTGGGTATTGCTCATATGGAGACAAATGCAGATATGACCATAAGAGACCTGACTGGTCTCAAGCTGCCAAAGCAAAGCAGTAAGCTAAGCTCTTGCTAGGCTGGGTCGATGTATTGAGCACATCATTTGCTTGCGACCATGAAGCTTTCATCTGTTGGTTTTGAATCTTCTGTCCCTCGCTGCTGCCTGAGCTGAGCTGCTGATTCACCTGCATAGCTGCCTTGGCTCTGGCGCTTAACAGCAGTGTGGTCTCCAGGGCTGTCATTAAGCCTGCTCAGCTTCCAAGCAATGATCAAGACCAATGTGCACGGCAGATGCAGTCATTGAGCCTGAACCCATCACAGGATAGCACAGCATGGGATTCTGGCCGTGGCGCTCACACATCAGCAGGTAGCACCCAAGAGCAACATCCTGACAGCAACCAGTACTCTGACTATGACCCAAACAGGGACAGCACAGCACAGCCAATGTCAGCATGGCAAAACCAAAACTATGGGTATTACGACCCCTCAGCTTATGGATACAATCACTATGGGGAGTACTATGATGAAGAGGCATACAGTCCAGAGGCAGGTGATGATTGGGATCAGCTTGGCTTTGCAGCAGAGCCAGAGTGCACGCAGCACCCAGAGAATGAGTACTGTGAGGCAGCCTCAGACAAGAAGCCGACGAGACGAAGAAAGCCATCAGAGCAGGCATTGTGTAGCCAGTACCAGGTGTCAGGAGACTGTCCTCGCGGTGCAGATTGTCGTATGGCTCATGGTGACCTGTGTCAGGTAAGTGCCTACTGCATAAGCTGCATCAGTGCCTAGTTTAAAAACACTTCTTCCCATGCACAGATGTACAGATATATCCTCATTTGTCATCATACTACAGCTGAGAATGTTAGCTGCACAAAAAGCTGCAACTGCAGCGTCTACTAGCCTGCTTCGATGGTGTGCTTGTGCAACATGCAGATCTGCGGCAGATACATGCTGCATCCGCATAATGAAGAGCAGCGGAAGGAGCACAGCAGCGAGTGCCAGGCGCGTCATGACAGGCTGGATGCACTGAGGCACAGCCAGGGGGTGGAATGCTGTGTCTGTCTAGAGCGTGTGCTGGACAAGCCCAGTGCTGCAGAGCGCAAGTTTGGTCTGCTGAGCTGTGAGCACCCCTTCTGCATGGGGTGCATCAGGGGGTGGCGCTCACATCATGAAAGCGGAGCAGACACCGATACTGTGAGGCTCCTGCAACACATTTGTCTGAATATAATCTTTGACACAAGTCAAAACTGCTGTCTCTATCATGACTTGCATGCAAGACTTGTTCTCAGGTGCAGCGGTCCCTGCATCAGCGGTGCTCATCTGCCATACAAATTTCAAGACCAAGTCAGCATCATTGAGTTGACGTTTACAATGGCAAACATGGTTTGGCGTCCATGTCAGTTCAGAGTCTGCCTTAAGTGAGTTGCGTACCTATGTGAACAATCAGAATTTCTTGTCCAGTGCCTTGAGCGGCTACATTGCAGGCACTCAATGCCTGGCAAAGCGCAGAGAAGCCTTCAGTTGCTGCTTGTGACATCATTGTCTGTTGCCAGAGCATGGCTTAGTGGCTTTGCAGGCTTTGAGAACATGTCCTTTATGCCGGACTCCATGCTGGTTTGTGACTCCCAGCAGCATCTGGCCAGCTAATCAGGAAGACAAGGACAGAATCGTGGCTGGCTACAAGGCAAAGCTAGGGTCTATAGACTGCCGGCACTGGAACTTTGGTGAAAACACCTGCCCTTTTGGGACTTCATGCTTTTATAGGCACATCTACCCAGATGGCCGCCCTCAGGTGATGACCTGATGCAAGCTTTTGACTGTACTCTTGTGTCAACTTCTGTAATGATCTTGACCGCAACTTTGGGCAAGCTGAGTTCATCTCACAGTGTAGTGACATCTGCATGCCATTGGTGTAGTGTCGGGTAGGCAGTGCTACTCAGGCATCACACTCAAATAAATTTTGTTGGTGTAGTTTCTTGGCCAACCAAAGAGACCTACTCTGCTTGTTGAGTCTTCCACTTTGCAACAAGAGGGCACTCGTATGAGCTGATACAAGCGCATGTGCTCTGCAGGAGGCTGTCTTGAGGAAGTATGGCAACTCTGAAGGCGAAGTCAAGATTCTTCAGCCAGTGCGTCTATCAGACTTCATTCAGATTTCCTCACAGCGTCGCCCATTACGGGGGATCAGATAGCATGCCACACATGTCCTGCGCTGTGGATGTCATTGAACTATGTTTAGCACGCATGCGCGCAGTTTCTGATGTTGTGTAAATTCCAGCAAGTGTACATTACAATACAATGTACCACTGACTGGCACTATATGCTGGTACAGTGATGTATGACCTCAAACCATTGCAGCTAAGAGTTGACAGGTCGACCTAATCGTTCCTATTGGCCTTCATGCCAAACATTGGATACCGCAGTAACAACACTTATACAGTTTGGCATGAGCAGCAACCATGCTAAAATTACGCAATCCCTGCAAAAAAAATGTCGCAAACATTGCTCTACACTGCCTATCTATCATTGTCAATAATGGTGGACGAAGTTCACATGAGTGTTATCACAGACATACGCTGGCATACCAGCACAGTTTACAGCCCAGCAAAGGACAGCATCCTGCGTGAGGCATCAATTGCAGCCTGGCCTACGTCTTTGATGATGACTTGGACCTGCTCCTGCAATGATCGTTTCAGTTCTCGCTTATTCTTGAACCTCTTACCAAGACCATCAGATGCCAACACTTTCAGCATCCCTTCTGCTGCATGAACTTCACACAGCTTGTCCCCCACACTCACTGCTAGACTCATGGCCCTGCAGTACACACCACAATGGCCATACGCTATACCACAGTTGCCTGTGAACCAGTCACAGTCGGACACTCTTCAGGGGTGAGGCATGAAAGTAGTGACGTGCTAGTGCACTGCTGAGAAATGCACGCCTCCCAGTAAAAGGGCCATAGCAAAAGCAACGATACACAATTTGTGTGTAATAGTGTCCAAGCAATCATCGGCGTCTGTGCAGCCTGCAATACTGACCGCTGAAGAAAAGTCCAGCCCTCTTCTTCTTGCTGCAGATCTTGGCTGTTGCCTGTCATCAGCAAGCCCACAGCCGTGGCAGCCATGGTTTCCAGCTGCTTGTCTTGCTGCTCTACAGCGACTGCAGTGGCAGCCTGGAAGAGCTGCAGAGCCAGCTGCACGTCTCCCTGAGCTGCTGCTGTCACTGCCTCATCATACCTGCACCGCACAATCATTCAGACGCTGGTCTCTGGCCAGAAACATGACAAAATGCCTTGGCCAAGCAGTGCCTGCAGCGGCTGTACTCCGAACAAAACACACACTCGATGAGACATCAGCACATGTGCACAGGAGTATATTCAATACAAGTCATCTGTATAACAAGAGGGGAACCATGAACCCCTTTTCTAATGTGTGCTTGATGGGAAATCCTTGCCATGTGACCAATCCTCTTGATGCCTTAGAAGTTTAATCACGAGTTCAAGCTGCAGGAAGTCAGGCTCACCTGATGAAGCCTGGCCGGTACTCAGCCCCCTTCTGAGTGAGGCTGATGCAGGTCTGTAGTTGGTGCTGGGCACCAGCCAAATCCCCTCTGTAAATGTGGATCTGCATCTGGAGAGTGGTCAGGTACAGCTGAGTACGCTTCACCTGCAGGCAGGGCAGCTCACAGTATGAGAGCTCCAGCAAAACACAACAAAGACTTGTTGCATTGACCACATATGCATGTCAAAAATGCAGACTGCCTGCAGTGTATACTGTAAGAACACAGAAATGTGTGACATCTGAGACCACTGAGTGGCAGATGCTTGGTTCAGTCCAGATGGCATGCGGACATATTGCTGTGCTGCTGCACAGACTGGGTGGCCGGCCATCACTGGGAACACATGAACAATAACAACCTTTATAGACACCATGATTGTCTTCATGCTGGCTTGTGGTGTCCTGTGGGGCCATTCAAAGCTAGGCACAAGCAAATCCTGTTTTACAAGTCACACGATGTCAGAGATCAGCCTCAACCAGTCACAGACACAAGGCACCCACCTGTAGTGCTGGCAGCTGGCCCGGGTGCTGCTTGAGCAGATCAAGTGAGGTGGCCAGGCTGTCGCTTGCTTCTTCGACCTGTCCTGTCTTCAGCAGCATATCTGCCACAGCTGCCAGTGTTGTGGCAGCCTCAGCAGCGTTGCTGGCCGACAAGCTGTCCCTCTTGCTGGCATCGCCAGCCAGGCGGTCATATGCTTCCATATACCTGCAAACCCAGCCAGGTCCCTTTTCAGTCTGCCAGAAGCCTCTTTGATGCCTGCTCAATGCAAAGCTTTTGTTCAAACACTGTTTGTTGCACACCTTGAGAGTCATGCAGACCGAGTGATGTCTAGTCTTGCCAATGCCTTTTGCCATTTCATGTGATTTGCCGCTTCAGCAATGCGACAAGCCTTACGGATTTTGGTTAGCCTCTGAGTTGCACAATATGGCGAAAGCTTGCATGTTTCAAAGCAAGTTGAGTCTCAATTGTTGACCTGCTACACTTGTGATACTCTGAACAAAACTGTCTGGAGAGAGCTGACTTACGTTGCATGCAGCTGATGCCTGTTGGCTAGGCCCGCATTACTACTACTGTTGTCATCATGATCATGATCATGATCATTATTATTGATACTTGATATTGAGTGTCTTCAGATGAATGTGGCTTGACAGCAAGCAAGGCCTGTCACAATCATGGCGTGACAGGCAAATTGCAGTCAGGACTCACATCGTAGCAGCCTAGAAGCATAGATCATGCACTGGCACTGACCAAGGAGCTGTTGCAAGACAAGGAAGACATACCTTTGCCTGGCCAATGGGAACTTGCACATGGCTGAGGCAATGTCCCCAAGGGTGGTGAGGGGGCTGGCTTCCAGGGCGGGCTCAGGGGGCTTGCAGGACTGGCCGGCAGCCACTGCTGTCCTGGCATGCTCCTCTGCTTGCCGCCAGCTGATTTCCATCCTCTCACCGCTTGTCTGCAACCACCATGGTCACACATCAGACCTGTAGTTCTGCACATGCTGAGATGACTTTGCCAAAGCTGTTGACAGTGGCCACCACCCAGCAACCTTGAAGATGTGTTGCAGCAGCTGCCTTGTCACCAGCACAGCTGTCCTGTTTTGAAGAGCTAGGGAATGGAGCAGAGTTGACCACGAGTTTGTTGGCAGCATACTGACGCGTCTGCGTTGTGCTGCAATGCAGCTTATCAGATGTCAAAGCATGTTGCCTGTCTGGTGTGCAGGTCTGGACAGACAGGACGCCCAATAAGTCGCTATCAAAGTAGGCAGTACATGCAAGCGAGTGGTTGCTGCTGTGCCTGTGGGAGTGCAAGGCTCAAGTCTACAAGAAAGGATTGCCTGATAACATATTCAGCAGCCAGATATGAGTGATGAAGAGCATTCAAACACTCGTTCAGTTCTCCTTTCACCAACATGGGGTCAGGTATGTACATGTGCTGAGACTCTTTCTGTATGGGT
>JAABUP010002426.1_pt1 | contig 36117 bp, 50 predicted proteins | sample 5559201 | NCBI WGS metagenome assembly JAABUP01 (sample SAMN10711887, study PRJNA513373) | rock metagenome | isolation source: Antarctica rocks | place: Antarctica
CTGTGTCTAGTGTGCAAGTCATTGGATTGTGTGGAGGACGAGCAGCACTTTGTTTTTGATTGCCCAGCGTACAGCCACATCAGGTCACAGCATTTGGACCTCCTGCAGCACTGTTGTACTATTGCAGCCTTTATGATTTTGTGTGAACCAAATGCATGTGGTGGTTTCCTTAGGGAATGCTTTGCATGTAGGAAGCAAATCTTGTCTGTATGAATTCACCGAACTGAACTTCTTGTCTGTTGGGTCCCAGTTGCCCCCCAGGACATTAAATATATTGATTGATTGATTGATTGAATTTGCCAGACTGTTTGCGTGGGTTTCGAAGAGCTGTGCGATCTCGTTGGCATCACTGCATCAGCAGTCGCATGAACGAGATTGCAATTCCAGAAGGTGTGAATGACGTATCTCTTACAACAGGAAGACACAGAACGACTCCGCGTTCTGCGCAGAGGCCACAAAAGATGTCTGTAGACAATCACCGTGAATCTGAAAGGCATCTGATCAGTACATGACCATTTTATTCCACTTTGATTGGCATCTGTATAGTACAACGTGGAACAATCCCAGCGGCATCAGATAGCTAGCTAGCTGCAGCTACACTAAAGTAAATACAATGACCAAAACACTAAGCATGATCTTGCTTCAACCTGAGCCAAGGTTGCTCTCCAAACTTTGCAAGACAGGCTTCTGCATATACAATCACCTTGCTTCAACCGCCTGTTGCAATGCCAGGCAATGAATGCCAAAGAGGTAAACAATCAAGAGGGACTCGTTGGTTGGTCATCTAGACTTGTCATTCGTTATGGCAGGGATCTTGCATTTATTCATCTTGGGACTCATTGAGGCTGGTTATTATCTGATCAAAACTGACAACAGTCTGCACCAAGGACCATCTCATTCACAGGTTGTCTCCATTGGGTTCAGAAATTGTCCTGCAGAGGGCAATGACAGTCACTGCATTGTTCAGACATGCAGCTGCAACTTACAATCTCAAGCCAGACTTCAGGCTGCAATGCCCAAAATGCAGTTGGTAGCTTGGCATACATGCCCATCATTGTGTCTTGTATCTGCAGACATCATAGCAGGCTGAACAAAAGCTTTGCTACGATGCTTCGGCAGGCCATAGCAGCTGATGACTATTTGCGCCGGAATGCTGTGAAGTCAGCTGAGACACTTTGTAACAATCACAATCAAAACACTTACCAAGAGGGGGTGACTGCCCTGAATCCAGGGAAGAGGAGATGCGCCTGCAATGCAGGTCGCTCATGAGCTTAATTGCTCAACACACATACACACACAATCTTGACATAACATAGGAGGCTCACGCATAGTACATAATACACTTTTCATGATGCACCATGAAAAGTGTATTATGTACTATGCACAATGCATTGTGCTGCCACCAGTCATTGATGTGGCAACATCCAGTTTCACAGAACTATGAGTGAAACCTGAGAGCACACGTCATGCAAAGCGTTGGCAATCCAAAGCATATGGGCCCATCTAAAGTACCTGGGTGGTGGGGAGAGGCATCATGGCCCCCCATACCTGCAGCCATGCTGCTGCGACTCATCTGCATCCTAGGGTCTGCCTCAGGGTCTGGCAACAACTGCCGCACCACAGGCTCCTGCCAGTAAGGTCCACCAGACCCGAAGCTGTATGGGGTGTATGGGGTCTGAGGCAGCATTGATTGCCCACCAGCCCCCAAGCCATACATCTCACTCATGTGCTTGGCAGTAGAGGGGTTCAGCTCAGGGTAGTAGCTTGCTGCATTGGGGGTGCCATTGGGGGTGGGGTTGTGACCCCAACCCTGCGGGTTCATCGCCTCAGGGGTGGAGTACCAGGGGTGGGTTGTTCTGGTGTATGCTGTCTGCTCAGGAGTGGCTACATTGTAGGAGAACAGACTAGAGTTATCTAGGACACACTGGGGTGAGATGTAGGTGCTGTTGCTGCCCATGGCAGGCAGACTGATAGTAGGAGATTTGAAGCTGAAAGCAGATTGGCTGTTTGGTGGTGTGTATGAAGCTGCCAAGCCTGAATTGGCAACGTGACCCATGTGGTATGCTGGAGGCTGGATGACTGCGTCAAAGCCTGGCTGACTCTTAGGCCCCCCATCTGCTAGCACATGTCCGTATGGAGTCCAGGCACTGCGTGAGTTGTGCACCTTGCCTCTGCTGCTGCTGTCATCTATGTTAGCCTGAGCTGAGTGCTTGCTGTCCAGCTGGCTGTATGGCAGATGGTGTTGACTGTTACTGTCAATGTTGCCTGTGCTGTGCTTGGACAGAAAGCAGCTGTCAGTGAAGGGCTTGTTGCCTATGACCGTAGCATCCCAGCTGCTGTCTGCAGAGGGGTTGCTGACAAGGAACTGCGTCTGAGCTGCAGCACCAGGCTGTGCTGCTAGGTGAAGGGCCAAATCCAGGTCCCCCCCAGCCTGCTGTACAACAGCTGGGGGAAGCCACACATTAGGCTTGATCTGTACCAAGTCCACTGCCTTGCTTGCTGCGCTGACTCGACCCTGCTCCATGGGCGAACTGGCAAAGGCGTTCACCTCTGGACTGAGACCATGAGCAGAGGGGGACTGAGCCCCCTGAAGCCCATGTACCCCCTGGTCAGGATGAGGGGTGGTGTACAGCCTGGAGCCTGTGCTTGAGCACTGCTTGGAAGCTGCAGTGGCATGCGTCATGTCATCAGAGACAGGAGTGGAGGGGCGGGTAGACTCCTGACTGCCATACACCTGTGTGGTAGTGCTGTTGCTGTGAGGCTTAGAGTACTCTGAGTGAGGCTGGGCTGAGCCTTGAGCGCTGAGGTAGTTCTGCATCACTTGAGCCTTGCTGTGGATTGCAGTCTGCAGGTGCAGGCAGAGCCACCAGTCAGAAAATGCATGTCATCGCTTGCTACCAGCAAGCTGTGTTTGGCTCGCAAGCGCAGCAGACAAATGCAACAGCAGATTGTGCACTCTGGGCTGCACTGTCAGGCTGCCGTGCACTCACTGCAGTCACAACAAGTCTGCTCATGAGTGTTGATACGTCATCATTACCTGAGCATCTGGTAGAGCATTGGAGTGATGATCATCTCCCATGTCTGAGCCGGTGTCAGCACCCTGTGCAGACATAGAGCTGGTGCTGGAGGCTGCCTGGCCGCTGCTGTATGTGGTGGCACCAGTAGCGGGCACTGACCCAATAGGCACAACTGTGGGTGCTGCCTCCACCCTGTTCAACCTGCAGAGGAACAGGCACCAGCTGTTGGATCTTGCAAAGGCAGTACAGACACAGTGCTACCGTTTAGAAGCATTGCATGATTTGCAACCGCCACATCCTGTGCCAATCAGCACATAAACCATCTTTGGTGATACCTAAGAGACATGAATGTGGTCTGTCAGTGTTTAATTGGGATGAGGCTTGACAACGAGCGTGCCTAGGGAACAGAACACACCTGGGGTGTTGACCCTTGAGGGCAGCTGCATAGGGCACAATGTTGCGGGGAGGTGGTTGATAGGAGAACTCCACCCCTCGCACCTTCTGGCTACGCCCCACAAACTGACCTGTATGGCACACAAGCGTATTATGATTCTGCAGAATTACACTGCCTGATGGCAGGACATTATGTGTCAGAATGGGGCTTGCAATGATACACCAGGGTACTGGCCCAGGGGGGGCGACGTGAGAAACATTGCAGCAAAGGCCCCGAGGAATGGGCTCAAAACAGAGAAGCGAAAAGATCTAGTGCAGACATGCTGGCACAAGCAGAAGCAAGAGCTGGAATGCTGACCACAGTAGCGGCCTTCACATAACTCCTTGTAGCGGTCCACAGCATCACACATGATGTCCAATGCCAGCACAACAGCACGCTTCTTGCCCTGCATGCAATGTCATGACATCTTACACAGCATCACAGTGTTGGCGGCAAGGATCAAATTGCAGACTGTACTGCCGCATGCCTAACCTGACTTGAAAAACGTGGGTCTTGCACATGAAAAAGCAGGAACTGAGAGCCCAACCAGACATCAAGGCAAAGGTCTCAAGTGAGGGCTTCTTTCAGGGGGTGAGGAAATGAGGAATTGGCTTGAGGCTGGGGCTCCTGAGGGATGGGTCTGTGGGTGAAGGAACAAGGAGCAAAACTGTAGGTGGGATCATGGCATGACTGTTTCTGAGGGTGGCAAAACAAGGCATGGGTCTGAGGGTGGGGTGCTGAGGGGTGGAGGAAGGAAACATGCCAATTGGGGTGGTACACAGGCAACTGGACAAGACAAGGGGGGTGTGGGCAATAGTGTGACAATGAGGTGGTACGATGGATGCCTGGGGCTCAATTGTTGGGCTTGAATGCAGTGGTCGTGGAAACACTGCTGCCCGAAATGCAGGATCAAACTGAGAATTGCAGATGGTGAAAGGGCTGGGGCTGCCGAGAGTGCAGCAGATGGCTGTGATGGAAGCTGCAGATGAAGCTGACATGCTCACAGAGCTGCTGTGCATGCTGCGCTTGAGTAGCACCTCAATGACAAAGCTCCTGGTGGGGCGGGACAACTGGCTCTTGTGGTCAGGCTTCTCGGTCCAGCTCTTGATGTCAGCGCCAGCCTGCTTACTGATCTCCCTCACAGAAGCACCAGATGGCCCTGCCACAAATTATGTAAGCTCATGATAATCCATGCTGGAATACAGGTTCCAGTCTAGCTTGACACGCAGGGTCATAATCTCAGGCAGCACATTGTACTAGCAGACTTGTGCTGAAGACAGGCTAAACACAGTGGAGACTTTTGCATTGCCAGATGAGACTGCAACAGTAGCAAGGCTGCACAAAGCTGACATGACTTACCGATGACAAAACCAGCAGCCAGTAGAGTGATGCGCACCCTGGCTCCTCTGCAGCATACACATTTCAACCTCATGCCAAGGCTCTTCTATAGCAATGCAGAGTCACAAGGAACACATAGAGTTGGGACCCAGGCTGTTGCATATACTCGGTTACCCGGCTGTTGGTGCAGGTGGATGCGGCAAGGGCCTACCCTGTGGTGGTGGAGTCAGCAGCAATGATGCCTTGCTCTTCATCCTCTGTGCCCTCCCCACTACGCCTTGGACCTGTATGCACACTTGGCGTATGTCAGGACATGCACATCGCATAGACTCAGATGTGCAGGGTTGTGTTTTGAGAGCAGGCTGTTCTGACTGTGACCCAGCAGTCAAGTATAGTCGCAGGACTGTGGGGACTAGCAGGGTGCAAAGCTAGACACTTTTGTGCAGGGTCGTGTATGAGATGCAGTGGCCAAATCAGCAGCACTGCCATAGCCTGCAAGCAAGCAAACAGGGAAGCAATGAAGCTGTTTGGCAGGCAATGACACTCACCACTGGGTTGAATCCACTTGATGCGTCCAGAGTTCTCGCCAACCAGACAGACATTATCAGAAGGAGTAGAAGAGCGGTGGGTCTTGATGGGTCTGCCCTCAGTCAGCTTGTTCTGCTTCAAGTGTCTCAACATGTCCTCTACACTCTGCAAGTGGGCTCCAGTGGGACCAGCAGGAGCAGGAGCAGGGCTGTTGCCTGACTTACCCTCCTCTGCAATACCTATCTCAGGAAATGCCCTGCATAATAGTGATACATTTGCTGAGTGTAGGCTGTGCTGCAAGCCAGCAGGCAGAAGCAAAGCATACTGCAGTGTCAAAGATCTACCTGTAGCGGTTTCTTGCGCCAATGCAGCTACTTGCAGACTTCAGCATGCCCATCTCTGACTGCAGCAGCTGTGGCTTTGAAACATAAGTGCCAGTAGCCTGCAACAGATTCTGAAAGTAAGGTATCAAATGCTAGGTGTGTCATGCAGCTGCTGACACCAGCAAGTCGTGAGCAAACAGCGTTGCTGATGCACTGCATGTGTCTTCAAATGGTCAAGCTGCTTTGGTCAGGTCTGCTGAGCCAGCCATACACACTGTTGCTTGTAGGCGTCAATGCTACTGGGACAAAGAAAGCTACCAAGCAGGTTGTGGGTGTTTCGAGTGTTTTGGGTGTTATTGACTAGGCAACACGGGGATGTGACAGCAGCAGGGCAGCACAGCGTCTTGACTGAAGGCACACCTGAGGCGCGGGCTTGCCCCTGGCAAGGAGACGGCGTTCAGGCAGCGAGCCCGCACCCAAGGCGTTCATATCCTTTTCGTGCAGTGGTTGCGCCATTAGCGGACAGCCTGATGCGTGTAGTTAGTAGTCAATGGCGCTGGTAGCAACACGGCTCTGTATGGATCTGCAAACAACACAAAAGGTTAAAGGCGGGCAGAAAGCAAGCCAAGCTGTAGGGTGCTCTCGGGCGGTGCGTGCGCCCAAGTACGGCAGAGAAAGAGAATGAAAGGCATCGGCTGTTGGCGGTGGTGGTCGATTGCACAAGCAGATGCTAGTACCTGCGCGCTGAGAGCACTGGGGTTCTTGAAGCAAGCTTCACGGGCCACGGTGGCACAAGTGGCAGTACTGGCAGACGGTGGCTGCAGTGGCAGTACGCACTATGGCAATCTTTGGCCGAGACAGCTTGCAGCAGTGGCTGGCTGGGTATCAAACTGATTGAAGACTTGGCAAAGCAACAACTTTCAAGTGACCTTTGACTGCACTACTGGCGCGCGCAATGCGAAGGTCAATTCGAAGTCTGAAGCTATCATCCTTTTATATTCCTCAGCATCCAAACTTGTACAGAATTGATATGTCCCTAGAGGTCAACTGCCGACCCTGCCAGGCGACCTGCGCAGCGACGTGGTTGCCACCATACAGTTTCGCAGCCTGGTCGTCAAATGCGCATGATCATAAGCTTCATGTGTGTTGTGCCATCTGCAGATGCAACAACTTAACACTGCACAATGCATAGTGCCCACGTCTAGCATTCCATGTATCATGTTACATATACTACTGGTCTCACCCCTAGTGGCTATCGACATGATGTCTCAGAGTAATCAAAGACCAGCTCAAACCATTGCCTGTGTCCCTCCTTTAGACGCTTCGGCTCATCCAGGACATGCACGCAGCCATGATTGCCTTCTGCGATTAACTGTTTAGCCTGGGGCTAGATTTGCTTCGTCCGTTTCAGAAACGACCTTTGGTGCGTGTCTCACTCTGATGCTGCAAGAGCTGCTTCGGCAGATCTGCGCTGCAGATTTGGCACGACGTGCAGAAACGCAATCCACGTCAAAGATCTTTGGGGAATGAGCTGTACGATCGTATTATAGCGAAACAATCACGTGGGGTTTCGTCAACGATGGGTAATTGATTATCCCATCCCTCTCTCTCCCAACAGACGACGTGCTTGCTTGTCCAGAGGAAGCAGGTGAAGCTGGATTGCCAGCGCGAACCGGCTGCCTGCTGTGTGCTTCAGCTGGTCACTGGCCGATGCGACCAGTTCAATCGTACGCACGCTTGCAACTTACCAGGAGAACCGCAATCAGTTGTCAATCCCGCTTTCCCTACGAAGCAAGCACGTGCCCGACTACGAGTAGTGCACATCCTGGTGCGTTATGCGCAAGAGAAGCACTTGATCAATAAAGCGGTGTGCCGGCATGATGCGGCACTTTTCGTCTCAAACTGCTTAGCTTGCTGACGTAACTTGCCCCAGCGCTCACTTCGGAGCTTGACAACCGCTCAGTAGGGTGCGACGGCTGCAGAATATCACAACATGTGCTGATATGCACAGGTCTTGGGTGTCCGTCCTGGCGCATGATAGCACCCTTGCTCAGGCTGTGCTGATCGAACCTGCGTGTGATCACTGTTGTACCCGGACGTGCAAGGACGACTGTAGAGCACACCTCTGCAGCCGGCAGGTTGGTGCTCAAGTTCAACATGTGTCAATCAACGTGTGTGTATCACTGCTGTCGCAATTGCTGGACGCAAGTAAGCGTTGTACAGCTTCGATTGTGGAAGCAATCACTCCCTTGTGGCTCTGCAGGTCCTTGGAGGGTTCCCGATGACAAGCCAGGTGTATGCTCACAACTCAAGGAAATCATGATGTCACGCATATGTGACAGCATATATGGATGTCCAGGTGAGCTCGTGAACAAATTATCCTCCATCTTTTAGGCTTACAGCATTGTCTTTACTCCAAAGAGCAAACTATAAAGAGTGTGCAGGCTGTATGAGTCCCCATGCATGCTCTGAAGATGAGACCTCAGCAACCTGTGTGCCAAAGGGCTTGGGGCCTCGAATGTATGTTGGAGGCATTCCAAACGCGCTATCTCAGACCATGATCAAGAATCATTTCAGTCACTACGGCAAGGCAAGCAGCCAGAGTCAATCTGTATCTCTTGCTTGTCTGCTCCATGTCATAACTGGCTTCCTTGTGATTGGGTTAGCACACAATACTGCAATAAAGATCTGTGCTTGGTACAAAATTGCATCTGCAGAGGGCAAGACGCAATGCCAGCGCCTGAAATGCTTGTCCTAATTTCCTGGCTTGCCAATGCAGGTGGTAGATGTGTATTTCCCCAAGCATCCTGTTACATCTCAGCGGCAGGCCTTCTGCTTTGTTACATTCAGCACTCGCAAGGTACCTTGCAGGGCGTGCCTCACCCTTGCAGACATGACACCTTGTTGCTGCTTGCGCCATGTGCTGAACCTGCAACACGGCATGACTCACATGGTCCCCTTAGCTGCTATGTTTGCCTTAAGTCTGCCCAGTATAGCAGTGTCTTAGTTGTACTGCTCAAATTACTTGTGCTGATGCAGTGACCTAACTGCTGTGCAGGCTGCAAATGCTGCAGTGTCACAGAGCAATCGGAAGATCAACGGCCACCAAGTGAGTTCAATTGCTTCCACAGCTGACAGACCCATGCACCACCGCAGTGGTCAACAGCCTGCCCCACTCTTGGCTGAAGTGCCTGCCCGATTCTGTCAGGCATACACCATGTCTCCAGACAAGATGCCACCAACATGCTTGCACCTGCCCACTATTGCCCACAACTTGTGGGCTGGACAGACCAATCTTGCTCCTACTCTACCTGCTGCCCAGGTCAGTCTTGCAGCCAGCCAGTATGAGCTTGGTGTCAATGCAAAGCTTGACGCGATACACTGCAGCCACATGCATGACATCCTGCCACCTGCTTCCTCACAACTCAAATTGCTTGTCTGCTTGAAAGCTCCTGTAATCTACCGGGCTGTAACTTGTCAGGCTGTCCTGCCAGCATGACAGGGCACTATGAGGATGAAATCTCTGACAGTTTTGTTTCGTCACCCTGCGCAGATGCCAATAGCAGAACAAGTATGGCGTTGTCACAGCAAGATCTGCATATATTACCTTGAAGCATGTGCTGCAAGTCTCTGAACAAAAGAATTCACTCACAGAGTTCACTGACAGAATTTACAGAATTCACTCAGACAAATTTTGCGCTTGGGTACAGGACATGTCAAGTGCTTTGGACGTGCACAGCTTGCTGGTGAACCCTCTGGATTCCCTGAGCAACCAAGCCACTCTTGCCTTGTTGCTTGCTGCCAACAGACAAGGCAGTGGTGCAGTGAGAAGCGCAGGCATGCCAACATGGCACAGCGATGTGCCCACAGGCTTCTCAGGCATCGCACCTGCATACTTGCAAGCTAGCATCCTTGCTACTAGGGGTCCACATACAAGCAGTTCTCCCTATCTGCACAACGAAGAAGCTGTTCTTGATCATCGCCACAGGGCAGCCTGGAACAGCAGATGCATGGGCACCAGCCTGAATGCTGCTCACCTGAGTGTGCCTGATGCTGCCACGCTGCCAGCAGCTTTGCCTGGGTGGCCAGGTGCAGCAGACAGCATGTACCAACGTATGGCTGTACCGCCCATGCTGTTTGGTAACAACATCAATTCTCATGTGCCTGATGTGGCAGATGTGCACATGGCGGGGGCCCACGCTGAGCCTTGTGAGATGTCTTTTGGCCATGGGCCTCGCCGCAACAGCAATGTGCGGGATGTACAGTATGTGAGGCACAGTCCCTACTGACTGTCTTGTTGCACTTCACATAACTCAGCTGCTCAAGATTCACATGTTAATTTCCCTTTCTCCCTCTTTTCCTGTTGCGCTGGTCTTTTGAACAGACCTCTTTTCCTTTGCGCTGGTCGCTTGAACAGATGTTTTCATAAACTGTTGTTGCCTCTTCCCTTACTTTGTTGCTACTTGTGAGACTGAGTGTTGCTGTCACTGCTGCTGCTGAGCATTCGTGCCAAACAAGAGCAAGCAAGGAGTGTATGTTACCATGCCTGTTTCTTTTTTTTCTTCTTTCTTCAGAGATCATCTTTTTCCAGTGGACCAGTCAACACGCAGAACCGTAGTTGTTTTTCTGGTGAGTACAGCGACAGAATGTTCAGCATTGATGGTGTGCAAAGCTCTGGGGCAGCTATGTTGAGTAGCTCTGAAACCTGTGTGGTCACAACCCACAGGCTTCAAACAATAAAGCCTTCTGTGATCATGCTGTCTATCTGCATCATGCTGATGCCTTGAGGTCATTGCTGTTTTTGAGTTTGAATATTTGCCTTGGGAGCAGGCCATTGTTGGCAATGGAGTATACTTGCAAATGTGATAAGCAGCAAGACCTCTGGGACACATCTTGAAACAGGATGCACACTAGGATAGCATGTCCAGATAGTAGCAGAGCTTTGGGTTAGATTTAGTCAGATGCGATGTGATTTGTGAACGTTGGTCATGTTGCTGAGCAACACACTGCCTGTTTTCTGGCATCGCGTTTAGTTCTGATACATGTAGGGCTTGATTTGCTGGGGTGTGTTCCTGTTGCTCAGAGCTGCTGAGCAACAGGGTGCTTATGAAAGTAATGAATGCATATGCTTGATGTGAGTCACTATAACGGTGTGTCAGTCTGTAAGTGATGCTGAGCTACACTTACATATCATGTCTGCATACATGTCAACATTCACTGCAAGGTTAATTTTTGTACAGCCTTGCACATGAACCATGCAAGTCTTCATGACACAGCAGGCATATGTGCCTTGAGCCACGACTTGCCATACTTTCACAACCCTCAGCAAGCCTAGGCCTAATACACTTCAACCCAACTTCTATATCAATGGCGTTTGTTGCTAACTGGTCAAATGGCAGCCTCATTCAAGATCTTCTGAAAACTAAGTGCTTGCTCACACACTACTGAGGACCAGTGCTGAATGTAGGTCAAAGTGAAGGCGTCCAAATGGCCATGGCAGCCTAACACAGCCTTGCATGACTGCATACTGTCTCCACCACAACACCTATGACCGGGCTCAACAAATCAGTGAGTCCTCGGGGAATTGTGTCTGAGATCCAACCTATCAAGGTAACAGCCATGGCCATGACACCATGCCTAAATAAACAGGCAAAACTCAAATCTACAGTAGCGAACATAGGCGCTTAAAGCTCCTGCCCTACACTGCACATGCGCATCGACACCCAGCTCATATATTTTTATCATCTTCCTTACCACCGGTCTGTTTCAGGAGGGAGAGCAACAAGACTTGGCCAAATGCGGTACATGCCGCATCACTTTTCTCCATGCGCCAGCTGGCTGTGCAGATCACATGTTTGTAAATACATGACATATTGAGGGGACTAGCCATAGTAACTTGCCGAACCAGTATGGTAGTATACTAATCTTGGGAGGAAGCGTTTCAAATGGGGGCTTTGACTGCTGTGCACCAACCATCAACATCACCACTGCATGCTCCTACATGGACTGCCTGCATGTTGTCAACATGAAACAGCTTTGCCACAAGCTAGCATACAAGCTGTGCTGGGACAACAGCGCACTGGCAGTCACGGTGCAAGACAGCAGCATCCAATGCATTTCTGACCAGAAGTGCACACCTGACAATCACCTTGGCCTGAGCACGCACTGCAGCAAGGCATTGTCATGCATGTAAGCTGCCTGATGGCCCACTGCCACGCCAGGGCTGCTGTTCTGAGCTTGCTGGACAGCATGCTGCATGGACCCCATCATCTGAGATGCTACATGTGTTCCACAGTGCCTCCTGGTGCCAGCCAAAGCAGCTCGCTCACCATTACGCAGCATCACTCCTGCCATGTCTGGTATGGCAGGCTGCCTGCCATACCCAGCGCATGACTGGGCAGCAGCTCTGAAGCTAGACGGCGCTGCCTGATACCAAAGCTCTGGCTGTGACGCGCTTGCAAGCAATGGCGCTGCCTGTGGGCTGACACACTGCAGGCGGCACTGCTCACCAGAAGCCATGCGGTTGTATGCAGGCATGTTCAAGCCTGTTGATATGTCCCTTAAGGGACCTGACGCAGGGGACTGCAGCAATATACCAGAGGAGCTTGTGTGTGGCCTCTTTGATTGGCCTCGTGTCTGACTAAGCCTGCATTCATTGGGTTCAAGTGGGAGTTGACCCTGGTCAGCATCACACCAGCTGGCTCATCAAAGCGCACTGCAGCCAATGCATCTGTACTGTGACTGCCTGACAGCAGAAAGTGTGAACCCCAGAAGCTGTGCACTGGGGTTTGGCACAAACCATGGCCTGGCCATTGCACTGCAGCTTGGTGCAGTGCAGAGCCATGCACTTGTCCTGGGACGCATGGCAGGGCATCTGCTGAACAGCCATATGAGTGGGATGCCAGGTGTGTCTGACTCTTCTGATGCATGGCCTGGTCTTGCAGTCTGGCTTCAGCTGCTGCGCCAAGATGCCCTGGCTGTACTCCATACTGGACACCTTGACCACTGCTGTGCCAAACACTAGTGTCTGTTTGATCGTGTGTAATTGCCCCCAAAGTTGACTGCTGTTTCCAAAAATCATCAGCTGCCAGAAGGTTTCTCTCATCTGAAGGCAGGCTTAGCATAGAGCCTGGGCTAGTGCCAAAGTCCTGAGTCCTCGCGCCTGACAAGTCCCCTGTCACACTATGAGGGGGGTATGAACGCGCTTCTGGGCGGCTTCGGTGGCCTGCTTGCCGGAGGCTTGAGTGCCTCTGGCTGCTGCCTTGCTGCTGCTGACCAGCATATGGAGTGGGCAAGTGCATGGAGACGGCAGAGGGTGGAGGTGGAGGTGGAGCAGCAGCTGGATATGCTCTGCCGTGCCATTCAGATGCGATGGCCTGCAGGTTCCATCACAAGTGAGTCTCAACAGGCAGTCTGGACATGATGATACCAATACTCCAAATGCGACTGAGGATTCCAAGGATTCCCTTCTTCCCAGACCTATCCGCCAAACGGCTGAAAGGCCCAAGGAAACTCTCAAAGTTGGGCTAAATACAGGAACAACCCCAGTTGTTTCAAAATTGAATCGCCTAGCGGCATCATGTCTTAGGTTCTGTGCCTTCCAACCAAGGCGTCTTGCACTGAGGGCTGCACAGCAACTCTGTACATGCATTCAAGCTGCTATTGAGCAGTCAAAGCCAGGACAGGCTGCTTGCTGTGCAGTGCATCATGCTTTGCAAGATCTCCATGTACATTTTGACATGTGCGGCGACATGTGCAAGCTAGCAGTATCAAATACTGTATGTAGAAGTCTGACCTGAGCTAGAAGCAGGTCTGCATGCTGAAGGCCACTGTCAACCTGGTGCTCCATGTTGCTTGCTGTGCTGTGGCTGAATGCCTGGCGCTGGGCTGCAATGGTCTGCTTCACTTGAGCAAATATGCTAGCTGCTTGATCAGACTGTCCACTGCTGCTGACATGCCCTGGCACCCTGCACAACCATCACTAGCCTTCAGCCTCTCGGGATAGTAATCATTTGTTTTGCAATGATTGGTTCCCACCAGATGGTCCATGCCACTGAACACTGAAACATGGGCTACAAAGCTTGTAGTCATCCAAGCAGAAGCCCAAACAAACCAGCTTTACAAAACACTGCTGATCATCAAGGGTCTTGCCTGCATGTAGCTTTTGTGGTAGCTCAGAGAAACACATGGTGTTAGATAGCATGCTTACCATGGTTGCTGGCCTTTGAGGGCAGCTGCATGGGGAACAATATTGCGAGGGGGAGGCTGGTAGTAGAACTCCATGTTATGCACCTTCTGCGCTTTTGACACATACTGCCCTGCACACAATGCATTCCCGTCATGTAACCTTCAAGCCATCCCTTCCAGCATCATACATAATGCCAAAGTATGGTTTGCCATGCTCTGGCATCTTGTGAAGTGCACAGCTGCTGTGCATCATTGGACGGCACACCAAATGTACGTGTACAAGTGTACACTTCAGTAACTGGAGCAGAGATTGCATGTACAGCAGCATAAGCCTGACATGTCAAAATTGGCAAACGGCTGGGCTGCCTGTAGCAACAAAAGCCTGCCCAACATCCGCACTGTTGCAAGGTGATGAAGCCCTGTTGGGTACGCAATGCGATGAAGCCCTGTTGGGTACAAAGAGCAGCAACTGTTGGGTACAAAGAGCAGCAACTGTTACCACTGTAGCGTCCCTCACAAAGTGCTTTGTAGCGGTCCACAGCGTCACAAATGATGTCCAAAGCCAGCACAACTTCTTGTTGGGTGCCCTGCAGCCAAACAACACTGTCATCAGGAACATCTCCAGTGTAAGAAAGAAAAGAAAAGTTTACGCTGTTCAGCGATCATAACGGGAGCCTATCAAGGCGGCAGCCCGGAGCTATCTCCAGTGTAGCAACAGACTTCCAACTGTAGTGCTCAACAACAGAAGTCTCACTGCCTGTTTTGCATGTTGCGCACCAATGGTCATGGTCAGGCAGTATTGCAGCAACAACAGCTGTGGTGTGAGAAGAAGACGTGATGATTGCTGCAGAAAGTTTGCTCCCACCTGAACAAGGAAGTTTCTACAGGGGCGATGCTTGTTGTCAAGACTGGCTTTGTGTTTATCTGTCCAGCTCTTGATATCTGCTCCACTCTGCCTACTCACCTCCCTCACACAAACACCATTAGGGCCTGCAAATGACATCAGCTGCCAGTTTAGATCATGTAACCTGTGCTTCTGGGTCGAGCAGGCCCTTTGTATCACAAGCACACAATACATGGTATCAGCACATCAGAGTACTATAAATGTGAAATACGCAATGGGCTTTTGGACCATGTGTGGAAGGACAGTGTGAGAAGGTGCAGAGTGTCACCTATGACAAAGCCAGCTGCCAATAGTGTGATACGCAACACAGCACCCCTGCAGCACAATCTCACATGTCACTCGTGGGATCAAGGCTGATACAGTTGCTGGGCATAGCTTTGAGCAGGCGACAAAGAACGCCACAACTGCCATGCAGAAATGCAGGGACAGACATTGCTTGCATGTGCTGCTTGTGTTCAAGTCCTCAGCCATCAAGGTGTGCCTCAGAACTACAGCTTTCTCTATGCTGGTGTGTCACAAAGCTCCCTTTAGAGACGTGGTGTAGCCTTGCAAGTGTGCCAAAGGTTCTCAGCACTCTCATTGTGAATTGCTCAATAGTTGATGATGGCAAGCTTGATAGTTGATGATGGCAAGCAAAGCATGTGGGGCATAGTGAGATGCCAAAATCGTACCCATTCTGTGTGGGTGTTGCCTCCATGATGCCTTGCTCCTGGTCTTCAATGCCTTCTCCCAAGATGCGCGGGCCTGCACCACATATGCCAATGATACGACATTATCAAGCCTGTGCTGAAGCATGTTGGACGTTGATGGCACAGAACAAGAAGCAGGCAGGAACAGAAACCAACACAGTTTGTCTTTGGAAGCAAAGCATTAAGGCTAAACAGGACCAAAGTGAGAATGCTCTGTGCAATATGCAGAGATCAGTCCGGCACATACTTGGCTGTTGCACCAGAGCATACACAGCTGCTGGCAGCAGCAAATTATGTTGCTACTATGCATCAAGCTGGAAGCCAATTGCCGCTAGATGCCTTCAATGCATTTGCTGTGTTCATCCAGACGGGCACAATCAGCAGTAGACCTACCGCTTGGCTGCAGCCACTTGACACTGTCACAAGCTGCTGCACTCAGGGCCGGGTCTGGTCCTGGAGTGTCTCTGGTCATGCCACTTGCAGTAGCGTCCTTGCCAAACAGCTGACTGTCAACTTGATATGCTGTCTGTCACAAGGCTTGCCAATCCGGATCTTCCCTTGCAAGGTTCTTGTCCTGGTCTCGATCAAATGTTATGCTGATGCAATTCAGTGCCACTGTTGACTTGCTTGCCCTGAACCGCTGTTTCCGCTGTGATGACGGACTGACTGTGTCGTCTGGACTGTTCAGCTGCCCGGTTCTGACCTGCGTCACAGCCAAGCTAGTGACTGCAGACGATGGCTGTGCTGATGGTGCCTCGTAAGATCTCCTAGGCGTCAATTGGACGCACGACACGGCGCAAACTGCGGTAGCGCAGGGTCTACTTCGGCAGCAGCAAGCTTGAAGTGCATACCTCTGCGGGGCCGTCGACCGCTGTTCTGGCGGCTAAGGCAGTGTTGCTTTGCCAAGGAAAAGTGCCGCGACTGACAACAGCAGGGGCTGTTCTCGCCAGCAAGAGCACAGGGCCGGCTGCAACTCTGTGCAGCACAAGTCAAACCAGCAGTCAGAGACGCGTCGGGACGCAGTGTTGAGCAAGTCCGCCTCTGCAAATGTCGGCCGCTGATGGGCTGACCAGGCGCAGTCTCTCCGAAGCTGAGCACCAGCTGGAGGATGGAAAGCCCGCCAGGGCAAAAACACAACGCTGCAGAATGCCGCGATCAGTACAGCGTGGTGATCTGCCGCTTTGAGCTCCGCTGATGCCAGCTAATGGTATCAGCCCAGGCTCTGCAACAACTGTATCGTAACAATCTGCATCAGCTTGAGGCCAAATTGCGCTGCAAAACCTAGGTCTGTATGCCTCCGGTCAACCAATTGCTAATCTCATAGATCTGTCCTAGACGCCTTGACTTCGTTCGCAAGTGGGTGTCGTGGTCAATGCATGAGTCAATTTGGAGGATAAACACAACCATTGCGACACGTGCTGCTAGATGTCAGTGCAAACCTCCGCTGCCAGCCTGCTGCTTAATGGCGCGCAAATCTTTTGGCAAGGACAGTCATTCAGAATCAAATCTGCAGCCGTGATCAACCACGAGCGCGGTTGCTGCACCTTAAGGTTCCTTGATAGATTGGATCTCAGATACACTTTCACCTTAAGGTTGCACATGCCCAAGTCCGTAGTTCGAAGGCATGCCTACAATTTGCAGAATCCTGTCATGTAATCCCTGCATCAAATCAAGATGGCCGAGAGTTACAATGACGCTCCTAGAAGCCGTGCGCATGCTGCTGGATTCGGCACAAATAAAATTTTGAACGTAATGGTTCTCTCAGAGTCTCCTGCTCATGTTGGTTTGACAGCAGTAGCGGCAGCAAGTACTGTTTTGGGGCTGCACCTGTGCAAAAGTGACTAATGTCCAACAGAATACTACTCAGGACAGGTTATTAATCCACAGCGCTAACTTGCTTACAAGCCCTTGCACATGCTCAAGCATGTGAAATCTCCCAAGAACCTAGCTTGTTAATAATCTAGCTACACCAGGCCATAGGACATGACTCGGCAATGCAGTCATGTACACTCACAAACACTGAAATGTCATTAACACACTCTGCATACTTGCTGAATTGGTATAAGAGCTGGTACAAACCATGACTGATTGGTAAACAGAAAGGCACAAGGACTCATCCAGAATGACAAGCAGAACCTGCCAAACATCATGCAGGATTTGCAGAGCTGATATGCATATCCTGACAACTTATGTCGCAAATTTGAAGGCTGGCAGGCAATTAACGAATGTAGCAACACAAAAGGTCTCAGGACCACCACTCTCACACCTGCCTAAAACGCCAAGTACAATAGCATGTTTGAATTAAACTGCCAGCTGCAATTCCATGATAGTTGGACCTCAGGACAACTGCAGTCTAACAGGAGCAAAACGTGCAGAAGGTGCCCCTCTTCACGGACTGACTGCATGTTCACGGGCCAAGAAGTATCCATAGAATTCGATGTAGCTGAGGCATATGTTGTTGTGGGCACCAGAATTTGGACCAGTCAGCAGAAGTCTGAACATCTGATAGGGAAACAGAGCTGCATGACCTGTTACAGGCCATGACGCGTACTGGCCAGGCAGCTTCACTGTGTTTTCATTGACATGAGACCGCAGTGTGACCCAAGCTTTCCCATCATTTGATCCCTGCACAGGATTTGACGCAGTCATGCAAGCTGTGTATCACATACACACCTGCCCCACCAATCCAAGAAAGTTTAGCGCAAGCACACACACAATGCATGTTTGTAGACGCTCATTTGAGCTCGACAAGTACAGACTGCCAATACAGCCACAATGACATGCCAACATGCGCCATCACGCAGCATGGGCAGCAATGCACAACATAAGCTGACCTGCATGACCCAGTTGCGCACAAAGTCCTGTGAGCCATCCTGCCGCAGGGTGTAGTAGTTGCAGGTCAGGCAGTGCTGCTCTCCCAGATCTACTTGCCACCAGGTTTGGGCTTGACCTTCCACAGTGCACGGCCCAGCAAAGTTCATGCGTAGGAAGTTGCCGCTCACAACTGCTTTTGGGTCTGTGTTGCGACAAACTGGACTGCTTGCTGATACCTGCAGGAGCAGAGTCTCAGCCCACTGAGCAATGAAATGAGGTCAACATGACCATTTGCATGTGCACAGCATCATGATCAAGCATGAATCCAGACCATGGACAATGACTGTAGCAGCCAGCAGCAACTGTACAGGTCTCATGCAGTTGAGCAACAATGCAGTCCACTGTTGACATACGTACACACAGTGTTCTATGTTTACAGGTCGTCACATCCATGACAGCATGGGCTCAGCCAATGCCAAAGTTGGCTGGTGCTACATCCTCACCTTGATTTGACCAGACAGCACAGGGTTGACCCATTCCTGAGACCCGTAGCTAGTTCCTATGAAGTGACAGACGCCATTGTCATCGCCATCAAACATGTACATGAGCTCCTGGCATGCAGAGGGGTGCCGCCGCTGGAAGCGCTGTGACACTTGTTGCACGCCTTGATCTATTGCATGGATATGCCGCTTGGACTCCACACAGACAGGGGCCATTTGCATTTGCACCTGCATCAGAGTGCAAGAACTGTGGGATTCTGTATGCTACTGAGTGCCAACAGCACCACAGGACAGCATTGGCCTGGGAGGCATGCAAGCTGAAATGCAGGCTGACATGCAGCTGACCACCAGCAAGGACATGTTGTGCTTCTTGACAGTCTGTCACAAGACCTTTGGCAACATCTGAAAAGAGGGCTGAACAGTGAGTTGAGGTTGTTCACCTGAGATGTGGGGCTGAGGTCCTGAGAGCCCTGCTGAGCAGCCATGGCCTCAGCTATGAGGTGCTGTAGCTGCGCACTGTGGGATGCCAAGGGATGTGCACACACTACCTGCAGAAAGCGTACATGCCTCAGAACACGTCACATGTGCCATGCTGTGCCATTCATGCATTTAGTGTCTGGACGCCAAAAGGTTGCAAAGCGATGGTCTTCAATCATCAAAAGGCTTGGCAGACTGCAATCTGCATGGCAAGTAATGTGTCACAGGGCAGCTGCTTTAATGTACCTGGAGCTCCTGCTGAGTCATGAGTGGAAAGCGTATGAGGGGCAGCAGCTGCTCAACCTCATCAATCTTGCTGTCAGACTCCTCAACCCAGATCATACAAGCACCAAATAGGCTGCCTTCTGAGCATGCCTGCAGCAGTATTATTGAGTCAGCCAAATGCCTTGCAGCTATCAGTAATAATGCAGCACAGATGCAATTCAGCATAATAGATGACAGGCAGGACAAGCAGAAATTGGCGCACAGAAGCTGCAAGAACAGGCATGACTGCAAGATTGACCACCTTGGCCTGCGCATGTTGAGTTGTGACTAGGTGACATTGCAGACAGGGTTTACGACCCAGGCTAGCAGCCTGATTGTCATCTAGCAAGGCTGCTGCAGCAACAAGCACCAAGTGCACATAGCAAAAAGGAAGTCGTACCAGCCCAGGGCGGTCCAGCAGGTCTGCAAGACATGTGCTGGGTAAGCTGCAGAAGCCATCATGATCTGACACTACCACCTCCTCAAGGTTGTCAGCCAGGCAAGACATGAGAGGCTCTCTCAGCTCATCCAGAGCTGGTGCCAGCTCTTCCACACCATGCAAGAGGCTGCACAGGTTCTCAGGACACAGGTGCTGCTCAATGCTCTGTCTGCATAGCCACTTGAGGGACTGAGCACCAAGCTGTGGCAAGGACTCCTGTCTCTGTTGGATTACCGCAGGCTTGCGACTGACAGCAGGCTGCATCTGTATCTGCCTATACCCCACATGTTTGTCCCAGGTGCTGAGACCCACATGCTTGACATTGGGGATTGGATCTGGATCAGTCCAGCTGTAGTGAGGGCTGTCTATTCCTGGCTCCCCTAAGCCTACAGTGATAGTACCTTGGTTGTAGCTGATCCAGAACCGGGTGAAACTGTCCCCTGTCAACTTGGAGCCAGGGACGCCATCTGCCTACATAGACAAATGTGCTGTGGCCAGACCAAGCAACAACTGGTGGTACTGCTGTCAACAATTGGTCCAGTAATGCTGGACACATTCTCAGGTGCCAACAGAGTTGTGCTGCGAGTATAGCCATCAATTAGAGGCCACAGTGTGGTACTTGCCTGGTGACGAGGCTGAAGGTCCTTCTCGAACTTTAAACAGCTGTTCCTGTGACTGCCAAGGATTATAGTGTAATTGCTGTCAGTGTGTAGGTTTCCTAGGTATGCTGCTGCTTGAAGGTCTCGCACGTAGCGGGTTCTCTTAGACCCAGGAGTGGGCTTGAGAATGACAGTCGCGTCGTTTTCACCTGCAGGTAAAGCGGTTCGTGATGTGCATGTGCGACACTTGTGCCGCGACAGCTCGGAGCAAGATATGACACTTGCCTCTGACGTCGAAACAGATGCAGCCAGCCCCGTCTCGTAGTTGTAATTGCTCGTCCGACAACCACGCACACTCCCAAGGTGGAACAACGAGTACGTTGCTGCTGTTTACTCGCAGCATGCTCCGCGAGACACTTCCTTAAGCATCAACAGAGAAAACAGAGAGAACTGCTACCAGAACGAAACGCCAGCATGGGGCGGCTACCAACAGCCCTCTTCATGCACTGATGAAGATGCCACAGTTGTGTAACAATTGTATAACAAAGAGTTCAGAACTGCAGAACAGTAGTTGTGTTTCCCCCATGGAGTGCAAGGAATTCCTCGTCCCCACTCCCATTCCCAGAAAATGCAATCTGTGTGATTGCCATGCTGATCACAAAAAAGCAAAAATCAGTAACTTCATAACATTTGCATGAAATTTCTTGGAGCATATGCAGACATTCCTGCAAAATTTGGCGAATCCTAGACATACCTCAAGGTAGACATATCTCAAGGTATGTGTGCAACTTTGTCAACTGTCGTCTCCTCAAAATCTATTATAACCCCGACAAACAAAATATGTCCAATCGAATAAAGCTACACGCCCAGGCTGTAGGTATGCGTCTACATAATGCACATATCAAAATCACAGCTAACCAGACGAGCGTGGTTGATGGCTCTTGTGGGCAGATGTGCCATTCAGGTTCTGAGCTTGCTGAAGTATGGGTTTGGGCACAGATGCTCCATTGGCACCAGGCGCATGTTCCCATGGTCGTGCAGCGGGTGTAACATGTGGAAGCGGTGCTGCAGCTTTCTCTCCATTGCCTTGTCTTTGTCCAACGAAGCTGTCCATGTTCACCATGCCAAATACATCCACCATGAATTTCCGTGCTATTCTGGAGTAATCCCGTCGGGGATTGGAGACTAGGCGCAGTGTTCGGAACAGTCTGACCCCATTGATGTTTACGCGGCTGGCTAGCCCAAGGTCCAGCTCTTTCTGTATGGCAGTCACGCTGACAAAGGCCACACCTAGACCATGCTGCACAGCACCTTTGATGGCCTCCACTGAATTCAGCTCCTGTGCAAGCAGGGTTGTTTTAGAAAGGGTGCATGGCAAAAGATTGGCAATGCAGACAAGCTATGCAACCAGACATCTGGTCAGGCAAGGTGACTGACCGGACACACCTCAGACAGGTGATTCAACGAGCGATTGATTGAGCAATCTACTGAGCAAGCTATTTCCAAACACATTAAAGGTGTAGGCAGTGGTCACTGTGCAGGAAAGTCCAAGGACATGGTATGAATTGCAGACCAAAGTTTTTCCATTGGGAACAAAGCAATGCATCCTAGCTCCATGGGCTGGCCTCAAGCTGACTTGCTGGCCTGCATGCAAAGTTGCATGAGGGCTGCTGCAGAGGCCCACCATGTGAGTGTTCAGCTTGTGCCATTTGATGCCCTGTTGCAGCAGAGTTTCCTCCTGAGCAACTTGCACAGAGGAGCCCTGGTTCAAGCTCACAAAGTCCAGGTTGTACAGCTCGCACTTCTCAATACTGCCCCTCTGTGCCAGCTCGTGGTTGGAAGGCACCAGCAGAACTAGCTCATCTTGAGCGTATGGCACTGCCTGCACCATACCAGTGTTTTCAGTAATGGCTGCAAAAACGCTGCTCAGAGTGCTGTGCTTGCATGAAGATTTGAGTGCAGACTTGTGCCATCAGCTGTGAAAGTGCCTTCAGCTGCAGCTGGCCAGTGTGCAAGCAGCCCATCATACCTCCCTGAGTTTGCATGAAGCTGGTGGACTGGCTCTGCTGATAGAACGGTTTCAGAAGAACAGGGAATGTCAAGCTGTGGAGCAGAAACATTTGCACAACTAAATAAGGCATGAAAACTGAGTTTTTTCTCAGAATGGTGCTAAAGTAAGAAGGGTTGAACTGACACATCAACTTGTGATTGCCATTCCTGGAACAATACTACTCCTTTCTTGCTGTTGACCATCAAGGGAAATGCAAATTGCTTTGGAGGGGACAGCAGGTTGTGCGCATGTTGTAGCCACAACATGAGAACATGGCCATGTGACATTACCTGCAGGACGTCTTTGAGGTCCTCTGGTACATGGCCCCCTATGATGGCCACATCCACCTCTCCATTGGCCACACTCAGGCACACGCTGCGAGACTTGTCCACTGCCAACTGGACCACCACCTGCCCAGCCACACCACACATCAACAGGCATGCACTCGTACACTGCATGCTTGCATGAGTCTGACGTGCAATACACCACATAGCAGAGTGGTAACATCGGACTGCACACTTGCATAAGTCTGACAGGCTCAGTGTCACTCTGCATGCCTCTATTGCCTAAGCACATGGCTTCAGGCATGTTACAGGCATATTACAGGCATGAGAAGTGTCAGCAGAGCAACAAGCATCGACAGCCCAGACTTGACTGGCAGATCAGCTCTTGATGTTGAGGTGAGGGTGCATGCAGCCGCACACCTCAGGGTTGTTCTTCTTGAAGGCAGCAATGAGGCGAGGCATGAGGTAGGTGCCCACAGTCTGGCTGGCCCCCAGGCTGACCACCCCCGTGCTAGCCAGCCTGAAGTCCTGCATGGCCTTGCAGGCCTCCCCGGCCACCTCCACCAGCTGCTGGCAGTAGGGCAGTACTGCCTGCCCTGCCTCTGTCAGCAGGGCTGGCCCTGACCGCAGCGTCTTGAACACCAGCCGCCCTCCTAAGGCCTGCCACAATCAATACTTTAGGTTGGTGTGCTTTCTTGGGGTGAGCTGTCTGGCCGATTTCATCAGTGGACTACATGCAGAGTCTCACTGGCTCCAGAACACGGCCATGATGTGAGGCAGGTGACTCAGCAGTGAGAACAGAAGATAGGATGATCACCTGCTCCAGGCCACTGAGAGACTTGCTGACAGCAGGCTGAGAGATGCAGCAGGCCAGGCTGGCGGATGTGGGGCTGCCAGTGCGTGCCACTGCCAGGAAGACTGCCACCTGGGCTAGTGAGAAGGGCACCTTCACCTCAGGGGCCACTATGACTGACGCTGCAACAGCTTGTTGCCCTGCCTGCATCTGCTGCTTGTGGATGCTGCTCCCGTTGGTGGGATGGCCTGTACGCACACACAATCACAATCAGGGCTCATCTGTGAACAGAGAGGAACATATCCATTATTGGGCCCCAATGATGGCCCAAAGTCAATACAACAAGAAATGCAACATGCAGGACTTCATGAACGATTGCAGGGCTGAATATGTGCCAATGCTAAGCATGCCTCAAATGGCATTGTCCAAAGCTGCATGCAGCCTTGCAGGCCTGCCAGTAAGCACTACATACAGTCTGTTGAGTTTTTTTGCTGCTAAGTGTGCAATGTCTTACCATTTTCATTCTGGCCTCTTGGCTGCATACCCCACTTCTGGTGGGACAAGTCACTGGGGAGGGGGCCCCTGCCCCCCAGCCCAGGATACCGCTCCACAGTGTGTACCTTCTTCCCGCTACAACACCCAACCTCCTACACGTTTGTGCGCTCATGAGACAGTGACAGGGTAATGATCACTAAATACCAAACAAAACAACACTGTCTCAATAGGTTGCCTTGGTTGCATACCAAACCTCCTTGCTGACATCTTGCATGATGCTGTTTGTGCATGACAGCCATACCTTGCATTGCTTATGTGTATGTGATAGCTGGCGTATTTCAATCCTTGCATTGCAGCATTCACAGATGCAAAACGTGACAGCTGAAAAGGTAGAAATACAAGTAAACCTTCACTTTTCTTAGGACATGGAGGGATACAAGTCAAGAGATGAATACAAGGCAAAACCTTCTTTATGATGAGTCAATGACACGCATGCTTGCTTGGCAAAGAGCTCACCTCTGCCTCGAGTGGAGTTGGTGCCTGCTCAGGGAGATAGGCAGTCGGGTCAAACATGATGTCGATGAAGGCTCGCACGGCACGAGACTGGTAGCGAGCTGGGTCTGCCACACAGCGCAGGCTGCGCCTCAAGGGGATCCCCTCCACCTCCAGGGCATGCAGTTGACCTGCCTTCACCTCTCGCTCAATCGCCAGCTTGGAGACGAATGCCACTCCCAGGTTGCAAGCAACTGCACTCTTGATGGCTTCGACTGAGTTCACCTCCTGTGCAAGTACAGCATCTCATCACGCAGCTACCATGGCAACGAGCTTACTGTTGGGACACACATACACAGGGTGTAAGGTTTGGAACATCACGGGTTTTCAGCTGAAAGGCTACCAGAAAAGCTTGTTCAGATGTCTTGATGTTAATTTGGAGTCAATGGACAACTCATTGAATGCCAAAGCTACGATGGTGCTGGATAGTGGCAGTGCTGTGGTGTGACTGGACAGGGTGCTCACCAGGACAACTTGTAAGGATTGCCATTGGATGTGATGCTCAGTGAGGGTGTTTTTGATGGCCCTCACAGTGGAGCTCTGAAACAGGGACACATACTTAAGCTCCCTCAGCTGTTCCTTGGTCACATGTTGGTGGCCGCATACAGGGTGGTCCTTGGAGCATACCAGCACAACCTCATCTTCCTGATAAGGTGTCACCTGCATTGGGCAGCTAGAATGTTCTCTCTGTGTCCCTAGTGGTTACAGGCACATCACATGCACGCAGCGTCACATGCCAGCAGACAACCCCAGGCCTGTGTGCTTTGAGCTTCCATGTACGAGTATGCGTCAAACCGATGTATTCGTTCCACAGCAATAGCTACCATGAGTGTGCCTTGGACATGGCACAGATTGACTTGTTGCAATGCAGGAGCTGCATCATCTGCATCATCTTGTTGGTATGTTCATGACTGATCAAGCATATGGTGCCGCTAGAAGCTAGTTGTGAGGGCAGTGCTGTTTGATGCGTACCAGCAGGAGATGCTGCAGATCAGTAGGAATCTTGCCACCAACCACTGCAAAGTCAAGCTCGCCACGTGAGACTGCTTGACAGCAGCGCCTGGTGTTCTCCACCACTAAGTGTACGCCAACCTGGGAGTGGTCCCGCCTGAATTTCTCTGCAGAGACAGCATGCTGGTGAACACGAGATCTGCCAGGAGCCCCAACACGCTAGGGTCAAATCAGCATTCCCATAACAGCATCGTTAATTCAAGCAAATGCCTGATGTGGTACGACCATGATATGCATGCAGATGGGTGATTTCAGGTGAGAAGGCGCAGGCTTGATCAGATGAGCAGCAAGAAACACAGTGCAAGCAATGTTCTCACCTATAAGCTGAGGCATGAGGTACACACCGGTGGTCTGGCTAGCGCCAATAGTCATTGTACCAGTCTTGATGTCTTGGACATCTTTGGCAGCTGATAGAGCGTCATTGCACAGGGACAGCATGCGCTCAGTGTAGCGCAGAAGCAGCTGGCCTGCAGGTGTCAGCTGTACTGGTGCGCCCTTGCTCCTTATTAGCAGCTGCTCGTCAAAATCCTTCTCCAGTTTGTTTAGCATCAAGCTCACATTGGTGCCAGTGACACCAAGGATGTCAGCTGTCTGCTGCTTGCTGCCAGTTGCAACAACAGTCTTGAAGGCATGCAGCTGATGAAGACTGAAGGGCAGGTGATCTGTCAGCGGTGCTTCCAAGGGCGGGGCAGGGCCTTGACTGCTTGATGCAGCATGTGCTGCAGGACTGGCATCTTTGCCATTCCTGGCTCTGTTAAAACACAAGATGTGTCCAGCGTGTCTGCTGTCCGTGTGGTTCTCCTGACGAGTGTAGGAGCAAGCACTATGATCTGGTACAGGTTTCTCTGCTGGTTTGTGGGTGCTGCTGCAAAGTACAGGAAAGACAGCCCTGCGATTGCCTGCAGCCCTTCCGCAACATGGCTTGACAGACGATGCCCAAATGGGCGCGCTTGAATGCGTCTGCATCTGGGCTCTGCCACAAGAGCATGTCTTCAGGCTACTTTGCCCCAGCTGATAAAGGTGACAGCAAGGGAAAGAAGGACGACAAGGGCCCAGTTGATCAGCAATATGGACGTCTGATGTGACCCGGGGACCCAGAACAGATTGTGACTTCTGTTGATATGTAGCGTAAGCTATAGGCGCGCGACGTAGTGAGTGCAAAGGCTACGAGACAGCTTTGCGTGACAGTCTACGCTGTCTCTGCTTGGTGAGCTGCGTGGCTCCGCTGTGATTGTCTAGTCGAGTCTGCTTGCCGCTCGCTCAAGGTAGCGCGATCTCGTGCTGAGCACAGGACAATGGTCAAAGTGTCGGAGATAGGTTTCATTAGTCATCCTTCCGGGATGGCATGCTTTGTGTCTCTGTGTGGTGCAATAGATCATCCCGCGCAATTGTCTAACTTAGACCAGACACGCTTCGAAAAAGTTGAAAGAGGGCCGACCACACTTCATAGGGCAAAGTGATACATTGGCTTGCATGCTTGCTGGGTCCGCGGCCGCTCGTTCACCTCAGGAACTTCTTCAGTGGTCACTGCTTTCTCTACGCGCATAGCATTTTCGACTGCGCGGCCGTGGCTCAAGAATGGCCTCAGATGCCACTCCGGGTATGCGAATCCTGCTTTCGTCAGCGCTCGGCATCCTGAGTGGTATTTTCAGAACTTGACAGCTTGTACAGGCAATAAACGGCAAAAGATTGAGAACAAAGACAAAGCACCTGATCAAGATGATCATGACGTTGACATGCCAGGTAAAAGTCCTACGCAGCCACAAGTTCAAGGCAGCCGTTCCAGGCAACTGTAAAACATTGGCTGGCAACTGCAGAGGCAGCTGCATCACCAGTCAAGGCTGTAGCCGGAAACATTGCAGATTATAGTTCATGGAGCGTACAACAGCTGATGAAGATGTATTACGGTATGTGAGCACATACATGTGCATCTGGTTCCATCTATCAATGCCGCTACAACTCCATTGTGTTGCAGGCAGATTGTTTCCTCACCAAGACATGTTCAAATGGCTTGCGTATGGCAATGGTAAGAACTGCCGTATGCAGTGCAGACTGTTCATCTGGGACTGATTCTGCTACAGCTTGCATCCAAGCCGGATCTTTGCTTGCAGACAGCAAGCATCCTCAGGCAGACTTGGCCTACTTCCACAAGCGCGAGTTTTGCTTCACGCTTGATGGAGACATTTTTGTGAGATATCAGTCCTTCAAGGCGGGTCTCTCTGCCTCCACTCACACGGCTTCATTCACACTCTGCCATACAATCATGCTGCCCGCATGTAATGTTCAATACCATTTCAGCTGTATTTGCAGGATGGTGAGGAACTCAGAGCAGCCATCAACAACAAACTGCCAGCTAAGCTTGATATTGGGCCTGTGTACAATGTGGACCCCAAACATAGAAATGCTTACGCAGGTATCCATCCTGTCTGACTCAGTTTCTCTTGGCAATCAAGTACATGACAGACACTGATCTGTCTGGTTTGCCCAGGGCTGGAAGGCAACAGAAAGTTTATGCCCGTGGAGAGGGAGCTGGTCTTTGACATTGATCTGACAGATTATGATGATGTGCGCACCTGTGGCAAAGGGGCACATATCTGCAACAAATGCTGGCCTCTCATGGCTGTAGCCATCAAGGTTGCAAACCCTGCTCTCACATGCCCAACATGACTTGTCTGCATACTGACAGCAACTCTGCCTGGCAGCGTATCAGGGCAGCTAGCTATGTTTGTCAGAGGAAGCACCGGCATGAGTCTGTGGCTCACACATCAGCTTCAAGCAATAATCACAATGACTGTACTGCTTTGCAGCATGCTGACCTGACATATGTTTGTGCAGATCTTGGATCTGGGGTTGAGACAAGACTTTGGCTTCAAGCACATTCTGTGGGTCTTCTCTGGCAGGCGAGGAGTGCATGCATGGGTTTGTGATCCCAGGTCAGACTTCATCTGACAACTGAAGCAATCCATGATGATGATAATCTGCACATGTATGGCGCGAGTTGCTCGACCAAATGGAAACCTTGTTTTGCAAACCTGGAAAGAGGCGCGTTGTTGCGCTTGCTGATGACTTTGGTGCTCATGCCATCTTAAAGATATGTGTCATGGGTGCAGGGCCAGGAAGATGTCTGATGAGGCCAGGTCGGCAGTTGCGTCCTTCCTGTCAGTCCACAAAGGCCAGGAAAAGGGCATATCTCGCCTCACTACCTCTGCTGCTTCTAAAGATCACCCTTTCCTTGATGCTGCTTACCAGTGTTTGGAGGAGGTCTGGACTGAGGTACAGCATTGGACAAGTATATTGTTTGCAAACTTCTTGCGCAAGGCACACCAGTATGCCTGAAGGCACATGCCGGCTGGTTTATTAGCTGGTGGGGAGTCAGCATGACAAATCATCACCACTCTGACATTGCACCAGATAGGGATGCTGGTCCCTAGAAGGCCTACAGCATGAACATTCGCGAGATGTCCATGTATGCGTGCGCGCGTGTGTGTGTGTGTGTGTGTGTGTGTGTGTGTGTGTGTGTGTGTGTGTGTGTGTGTGTGTGTGTGTGTGTGTGTGTGTGTGTGTGTGTGTGTGTGTGTGTGTGTGTGGAAAGCAAGGTTCCTGGCTGCAGGTCCTTCTGCCTCAGCAGCAGCTGTTTGAAAGCTCAGAGCACTGGACAGCAGCCCTTGCACACATCCCTGACCCTGATGTGAGGGACAAGCTGGGCCGTGCCTGGTCCAACAATGGCAAGGGACGCCCCTCAGACAACTCAGATGACCTGAATGTGGCTCGCTGGAATGAGCTGGTGCATGAACTGGCTTCCATGTCACGGGTATGGCTTCTGGGTACTGGCAGGCCAGGATGCCTGACAACTTGCACATGCCTCCCAGCACTGGAATGCATGGCATACATTGCAGATGATGCATCAGTGTTGCTCGCAAGCCTTTAGTCATATACCTGTGCATAGGCATCAGCTGCGTGTGCTGAATTTATGGCATTACACAGACCCACTTACCATCTTCAGCAAGCTTTAAACATGTCTGAAGTCCGTCTGCTCAGACACAGACTTTTTGGCTGCACTGTTATGTCTCTCCTTGCACAGCTGCCAATGCTATGCAGCTTCCAAACAAAGACAAGCCCAGCAAGGCCCAGTTGCAAGCAGCCGAGAGCAAAGCCAAGAAGGATATTGTCTTCGCGTGTGCATACCCACGCCTGGATATAGAGGTGTCCAAGAAGATGAACCACTTGCTGAAGGCACCATTCTGCGTCCACCCCAAGACTGGCAAGGTGTGCTGTTGTTGATGGTGCTGCAAAATATCCTGTGATGCACAAGTGATGCACACATACTGATGGCACACCCTGTCACAGAGTTGCAGGCACAGAGTCTGGAGTAAACAATGTTCAGCTAGAAGCATTGCAAAGTTTCATGCAGTAATGGTATTTACAAAGTATGCGTTGATAAGCATTCTTTGCATGCAGGTGTGTGTGCCTATTGATCCTGAAAACGCAGAGAATTTTGACCCTGTGGATGGAGTTCCAACTGTATCACAGCTGCTGACTGACCTTGACCAGAGTGACATCAAACAGTCAACAGCAGACATGCAGGTAAGCAGAGCAAGCATGTCATCTGGTCAGTTTCGTATGCAGAACATGAGTGTTTTAACTCCAAAGCCAGATGGTCTAGGTCTCATGACATGCATTTCAGGCATGTTAGCAATTCTATGACTGTTGTGCTTGGCTGTGCTGCTATCACTTGGCGCCTGGACAATCATTAGCTCAAGGTGATCATGATGCATTTGCAAATTGCTTCTGATGTGCTGTCTTGGCAGTCTATCATGATGTTGTTACAGCTGCATGTGAATATGCAGAATCAGTGGAAGCACACAGCGCTGCAAAAAGCTGTGGCAGACTTTCATGACTGCTTCTTGGATGGTCTGCTGGCGAGTAACCGTGATGAACTGGCCAGAAAGGCTCGCAAGGCCGTGTCTCAACCCACTACAAGATGGTGACTGTAATGAAGTCAACTCTCTGCTGCTCTGAGCAGCTTACAGCAATTGACTCACTGTTTAGACTTAGTCTTGGACCAACATTATCAGTAAACGAAGTTGAGATTTCAATTGCCTTGCCATTCACGTTTATATGGATGATGAGCCCTGACTTGACATCAAGCTTGTATTGAGATCAGACTACTTGTATGCAGTGACTATATCATTCAGCAGGGCCTGTACAAAGCCTGGCTCAGCCTTGACCACCTCTGTCACCTGCCACAAGTTCTGTAGTGACATGCTAGGCCTCTTCTTCAGCTCAGACATGGCCTACAAACAAAACAGCATTTTAGCAACCACACATGCATGTCAGCACAACTGCCTATCAGCTGGCTTGCTACAGCAAACAGCTGCAGTCGTACAACTTGAGTACCTTTGCAATGTTGTGACGTGAAGCTGCCAGCGAAGGTGCTCGCCACTCCACACCAGAAAGTGACCGCCTTTCCAGTAAGCTGACTAACCTACACAGCAATCTGCCATCCGCAAAGCTTTCTTCGAGAAGCATGCCTGGCGACACTTCAGTGAGCCCTTTGCTGCGCACCCACCCCACCAGCTCTGCATGCAATACAGCTATTTTGTCATGGTCTGTCAGCATATGCATTTTGACACCAGTTCATCAGGAGTCGAGTGGCACAAAACGGAACAATGAGCTGAAGTAGTGCAGACAACTCTTCATATGGATGTTGTCTTTGCTGATAGTCTTTCCTGCAGCAGATGTTACACATATGACCCTTTTTGACAGCAGCCTCCGCCAAGTAGTCAAACAAATGAAAGAACACATGCATCAGCAGATGGCACAGTGCTGGCAAAACCAGGAGATTCTTCACTGCCTGCAAGGCTTACCTAGATCACTCAAAGCCATCTGCTGCTCCTTCTGTGCTTTCCTGCTTGACCAGTGAGCTCCAGCACCCCGCTTGTTCCTGGCATACATCCTGTCAGCAACTTCCTGCTCCACATCAGCTGGAGTCAGCTGCTGCTGCTGTCTGCGCCTTGCAATTCTGAGCTGAGTCAATGCAGCCTTTATGCTGCCTTGTGCTGCTGCTGCTGCTGCAGGCTCAGGACACCGTTGTGGTGTGGCTGCATGCTGCTGCCGGGCAACTTGCTTGTCACAGCACTGACCTGACCTATGCTGATGCTTGGCAACAGCAGGACCAACAGCCACAACTCTGACGTATGAGTCACTGCCGCCGCCACTACACGCACTGTGACCCCTTTGCTTTGCTGGTGAGTGACCCCTCTGCGAGCGCTGGGGTGAGACAGAGCGCTCAGGGGGGGTGTACAGCCCTGACTCCTGGACCAGACTGACGGTGATAGTCTCATGATCATGGTAGGGACAAGGGGCACTGCCCAGCTGCCTCTTCTTATGCTGTTGTGCCTCAGGGCTTCTGTGCACTGGTGATGTGCACCTGATAGACCCATGTGGCCCCACGCTGACCATGTGAGCACTGATGATGTCATGGGCATTGTTGGCACCATTGGTGGCGGCTGCAACAGCTCCTGAGCATCTGTCTGGCTTGCAAGCTTCTGCACTGCTGGTCATAGTCCTGTCTACGGCCTGCTGACCAATGAGCTGTCTGCCGAGCAGTGGTGATGATGGGTGAGTCAGGCGCAAATGGTTCAACAAGCCCCAGATGGATGCTTGGCGTCCCTGCATGTTGCACCCCACAAACAAAAATCGATTCTGCTCTCGGCCTGCTTCTGTGCACATATTCATTGGGCTGCAGGTGTGAGCACCTTCCATTGACTTAGTCGTGATTGGCCTATTGTACATAGCATGCTTGATGGTTTCAGCATAAGTTTACATTCCTGCCAGGGCTACGGCCCTACCCCATGAGGGGGGCATCGGCTCTCATGACTTGAGCACCTTCCACGAGCATGTTTCAGAACATTGCTGCCATGCTGGTCTGCAAAGCTTGACTCAGTCACACTGATTGGTGGATGAGGCGGATGTAGCAAATGTGACAGAGCATTTCCTGGCAGATTGGGGACAACAGCAAGGTGGTGTGGTGTGGAAAGGAAATGAAAGGGCTGGCTGGGAAACATACTACGGCAAGTGGAGCTGGTGAAAGACGCAGCTGCAGAACATGTTCCACCTCATGCAGCAGTCCTGTGGGGCATGTCCGTGCCGTCAGCATACCCAGGTGGCCCAAAGCTGCCATGATGTTGCCTCTAGCACTGCTCAACGTCCTTGGCTTGCGGTTCACGCCCCAAACAATACGCCCCTCCAATGCCCCTGGACACACACCTTCAGATGTCTCTATGCACAGATGCCACAGCAAATTGCTGCCATACACTTTCCTGCTCATTGTCACCAGGACAGCTTGCAGACAAATCAACACAAAGGATGCTGCAGACGCATCCGTAGTCACACAAATCTTTGCGCAGCACAGAAGAGCTCACAAGCTTTGACTCAAATACCTTACATCGTGTGTCACCAGAATACAGTACAGCAGACGGTGTGTCACCGGAATACATGCAAGTACATGTGTGTCCCCAGAATAATGCAAGTACATGTGTGTCACCAGGATACATGCAAGTAGGTGTGTGGAAGGGTGGTGGGCTGACCTGCCAGGTCACACAGCAGGAGGCCATTCCTGAGTGGGTTGTCCATCAGTGCTGCTCTCTCATCTGGCGCCAACACTGCCAGGCCAGCCTCTCTGAGCCATGACCTGCATACAAACCACTGAATGCATACAACCTGATGGCATCTGAACACAATGTACCTGACACCAGCAGACTGCTGCCAGGAAGATGTTGACAGGCGTTGACAGTTCTTATTGTTGCGCAAGTCTAGGACGGCATAGGACAGGATGCACACCTTGTTGTTTGCTCCTCCCACAGACCAGCACCCACTGCCGGCTGTGAGCTGCTGAGGCAATACCGCATGTTAGGGCCTCTGCTAGCCAAACCTGCATCAGCATGGCTCCTGCCATGCTCAGCCTGCTCGCTTATCCTCACACCATTGCTCTGATGAACAGGCGCAGGTTGCTGCATCGGCTGCAGAGTTCGAGTGTCAAAGGGCAAGCATGCTTCTGGTGCTGGCATGACATGGGGTGAGTGGCCTGAGCCAGGCAGCATATCCTGCTTCTTGTTTGGCTGCTGCTGGAAGTTGACAGCAGGGCTGGGAGATGCTGCATGCTGCCTAGTTCTGCCTTGCGCTGTGACCCTGGTTGGGCGTGAAGGTGCTGCAGGGCTCATAGCCAATTGTCTGTTTCTGGCAAACAGCCCTGACTCAGCCTACAGGTCAGCGTACTTCCACCTTAGCTTGGATCTTAGGACATATTGGCTTGAACTGGTTGAAGAACATAATGGCTTTAACTCTTTGCGTTTGACAACAGCATATGCAAAATCGTTTGCAGCCTTGAACAAAATGGAGGCCAATAAATGAGTGTGCAAGCGCTGCATTGAGCAAAAAGGCACAAAACAAGTCAGCAAGCTTGCTATAGGTATGCATGTAAGCCACTGACCTCACGGTCATTCTCAGACGATTCCCAGCGTATCCAGTTCTTCATGACTGTGGGGCTTGCAGATGCACTGTGCTTTGGCTCATCAGCTTGACCACCACTCTGAACCCTACTGGCATGCTGTGCACCACTGCACAATTCATCGTGCCGCGCCATGACATTGGTGTGACCCCTGGCTTGACGCCTCTCAGGACTTCCTGCCTTGGCAGGGCTGTCTTTGCAAAGGCTGAGCTGCTCTCTTGCCTGGCTGTTGCCATGACTACTGCTTCCTGCTTTTGCTTTGCAAGGACTGCGCTTCCCATCTGCACTGTGCTGCCTAGCTGGGGCTCTGCCAGCTGTGCATGCAGCACTCATCGGCCTGGGTGAGGCGTACACAGCAGAGGTGTGCTGACAGCTTGCCTGACCTGATGGCCTGTGCACCCCTCTGGCCCCACCCTGGCTAGCCAAGGGTCCGTGGAGACAGGCTGCCGGTTTGCCAGGCTGGAAGACTGACTGGACATGGACACCTGCCAAGCGTCTTTGCTCATGGCTGATTGGCTCCTGCTGCACATGCTGCCATTGCCTTGAGTGACGAGCAACAGAGGCAACAGCATGCGGCAATGGCTTTGGCTGTGACTTTGCTATTGGCTGTTGCGCAGCCTCCCCCTCAGACTTGTTCATCTGTGGCTGTTGGTCCTGCCATGCAAGCCTGCTGCACTGCTCAGGCACTCTCCTGTCAGGAATTTTAGTGGCTGCTCCAGCTTCGCGCAGACCTGACTCAAAGGCCTTTAGCTGGAGCTGGTTGACATGGTCCCATTGCAAAGGGCGCCAAGGGTGTGGGGCACACTTGCAAGGCTGCACCCAGGCAGGCCGTATGCTGTTGCCACCGCTGCCTTGTGCTGCTTTGGCAGACTTGCCCCTGCAAAATGTCAAAACATGCGTCTTGAGCAGCTGACTGCTGAAAGCACAGACCTCGACATGATGGCTGTCTGCATAGGGATCAGGCAGATGTTGTCTCCAGACCATGTTGACTGTAGCTTCCGTGCATGTTACAGGTCATGGAGCATATAGCATGTCTGCAATGGTTTGCCTTTATCCACAGCCATGCACATTGCACAATGCTGCGACTTGAAGATGCTGTGCCAAATCACGCTGAGTCACAACGGTGCAGTTGCTTGGTAGTTTGCTGACCTTGCTCTCAACCGTGAGCCAAGAGGCTCTGCAAGAATGCTGTTATATTCCTTGGCATGCTCCAGTTGCTGGTCATGCCGAAGACTCAGCAGGTCAGGCATGGTCACATCGTCAGACAGGTCCAGCAAGAAGTCATGGCAAGCTTGTACAGATGAAGTGAACTGGCGACCACCAGCTGTGACTGCGGCCATGCTGCTGCTGCTCAGTGTGATATGCTTCACCGCAGGTGAGAACGTCTGCCAGCCGACTTGAGCTTAGTGTAAGCCAGGCTGCTAAAGATTCTGCATGCGCATGCTAAACATCGCGTTTGAAAACGCTTGTAAGCCACCAAGGGAACTGAATGCTCACACAAGCAAACGTGCTATAAGCAACAAATGCTGCCTGCCTATCACTGTGTGTGAGACTGTTGCGTGGCAACGATCCAGGGTGGCAAGAAATGTGGCTGACAGCCTTAGTGAACAAGGGTGTGACTCACCACGGCTTTGATACGGTATCATAGTCGATGGCGCCAGCGGCCACAGACGCCATGCCCTCTAATCATCGTTTGTTGCATGTCGGCATACCGGCGCTGCGACTGCACATACCCTTCCCCAGAAGCTTGTCACCAAAAAGGCATTGGTAGCATCAATTGTCGTGCCGGCAACATAGAGAGAATGGTAACGACCATCACGGCGCTCATAGGGAGCGCTCAGGCGTTATTTTCTGATCCCCAACCCGGAAAACCCGGGTATGGGCCCGGGATGGAAGCCATACCTGCCTCAG
>JAABUP010002427.1_pt1 | contig 36091 bp, 29 predicted proteins | sample 5559201 | NCBI WGS metagenome assembly JAABUP01 (sample SAMN10711887, study PRJNA513373) | rock metagenome | isolation source: Antarctica rocks | place: Antarctica
GCACCACATGCGCTTCTGCGCCGACGCCTACGCCGGCCCGGTGCTCGACCTGACCGAGGCCGACCTCACCTTCTCGGTCTCCAAGCTGTACTTCGCCTACGGACTCGGCGGAGGCCTCTACCTGCCGTTCGCCGCCGGAGCCTCAACCGTGCTGCTCGACGCCCCGTCGCAGCCGCGGATGGTCGCCGAGGTCGTCCGCCGCTTCCGCCCCAGCGTGCTGTTCGGCGTGCCGACCGGGTACGCCAACACCCTCGCTGCCGGCTCCTCGTCGTCGGGGCCGGCCGACTTCACCGACATCCGGCTCTGCGTGTCGGCAGGTGAGCCGCTTGCCGGCTCACTGCTCCATCGGTGGAAGGACGCGACCGGGCTCGACATCCTCGACGGCATCGGCAGCAGCGAGTCGTGCCACATCTTCATCTCCAGCCGGGCCGACGACATCCGCCCGGACTGCGCCGGCACCGTGGTCGACGGCTACGAGGCCAAGGTCGTCGACGAGGCCGGACGCGTGGTGCCGCCCGGGGAGTCCGGCATGCTGCTCGTCCGCGGCGGCTCGCTCAGCCCCTTTTACTGGCGGCAATCCCTGCTCAGCCAGCAGACGATGATCGGCGAGTGGCTGCGCACGGGCGACCGCTTCGTACAGGACGAATCCGGCCACTTCTACTTCCACGGGCGCGAGGACGACCTGCTGAAAGTCGGAGGGATGTGGGTGAGCCCGGTCGAGATCGAGTCCGTGCTCGCTCAGGACGAGCGCGTGGCGGAGTGCGCCGTGGTAGGCGTGCCGGACCGGGACAACCTCACCAAGCCGGAGGCGTTCGTCGTGCTCGACACGGGCCCTGACGGTGAGGCCGAAGACGACGGGTTGGAAATCACGCTGCGGCAGCACGTGCGGCAGCGCCTCGGCGGCCAGAAGACGCCCCGCACCTTCCACTTCGTGGCGGAGCTGCCCCGCACGTCCACCGGGAAGCTGCAGCGCGCCCGGCTCCGGGAGGTGGCGCTCGAGGCAGCGGGTCGGTGACGCCCAGATGACACGACCGCGCCGCCGGCTGCGGCGACACGCGTCCGGGGCGCAGCGGCCGGTGAGGTGTCAGGAGTCCGCGGCTGTGGCACGCCTACCCGCGTGGAGGTGATCGTCCAGACGGAGGACGGCGCGGTGCGCGGCCGGCGCCCTCCTGGTGGCGGTGCGGTCTTTCTCGGTATCCCGTACGCCGCGCCCCCCTTCGGCGCGCTTCGCTTTCAGGCGCCGGTGCGTCCAGCTTCGTGGTCGGGCACCCGCGACGCGACCTCGTTCGGCGCCCGTCCGCCGCAGCCGATCTGGAGCGAGGACCGTCCCGCTCGGCCGGCGGGGCGCGCGCCTGACTGCCTGAGCGTCAACGTCTGGACCCCTGACTCGTCGGCCCGCGACCTGCCCGTGATGGTGTGGATCTACGGCGGGGCCTACGAGCACGGCTCGGCCGACGACCCCGGGTTCGACGGCACCCTGCTGACCCAGGAGGGCGTCGTCGTCGTCACGTTCAACTACCGGGTGGGGTTCGAGGGCTTCGGGCACCTGCCCGGCGTCCCGGCCAACCGCGGCCTGCTCGACCAGGTAGCGGCGCTGCAGTGGGTCCAGGACAACATCGCCGGGCTCGGGGGCGATCCGGGCAACGTCACGGTCTTCGGCTCATCCGCAGGTGGCGGATCGGCCCTCGCACTGGCCACCATGCCCCGCGCTCGGGGACTGTTCCGCCGCTGCATCGCGCAGAGCATCCCCGGCCTGTTCTACCCGCCAGAGCTGGCCACCCGAGTGACTGCCCGGGTCGCCGCCGCAGCGGGCGTTCCACCCCGCACCGCCGAGCTCGCATCGCTAGCCCCGCAGCAGCTGGCCAACACCTCGGCAGCCGTCATCGCCCAGCTTACGGAGGAGCCGGGCACGTGGGGGGTTTTGCACTACGCCACGACGCCGTACTTCCCGGTGGTCGACGGGGACGTGCTACCCGCACCGCCGCTCGACGCGCTGGGGCAGGGGGCCGCGAGCGACGTCGACCTGCTCGCCGGCTACAACCGCGACGAGTACCAGATGATGCTCGAGGACCTCGGGCAGCGCGGGAGGCAGGACGAGCATGACGTGCTGCGTGCCGCCGCCGTGCTCCTGTCCGGTGGATCAGCCGCGCAGGACTACCGGGAGGCGTTCCCGCAGCTGAGCTCGCCCGACCTCTACTCGCTCATCTGCTCGGACTGGCTCTTCCGGATGCCGACCCTCGACGCCGCCGACGGGCACTGCGCGGCGCCGGGGACGGGCGCCACGTACGCGTACGAGTTCGGCTGGCCGACCCCGGTCGCCCGGGGTGCGCTGGGCGCCTGCCACGCGCTGGAGATCCCCTTCGTCTTCGGCAACCTCGACACCCCCTTCGCTCGCACCTGGCTCGGCAAGACCGGCCCGCAGGAACAGGAGCTGTCGACGCGGATGCGGCGGGCCTGGGCGTCGTTCGCCGCCACGGGTGACCCCGGATGGCCCCGCTACGAGCCGGACGAGGCCTGCGCGATGGTCTGGGACGTCAGCGACACGCGCGTGACGGGGCCGCTGCCGGACTCCCGGCGGATCTGGCGCCAGCACCGCTCGACCCGCACGCCAGCGGCGCTGCGTCCCTGACTCAGGTCGCTGCCGTGTTCACTGCGTCGCTGCCGCGACGATGACTGCGTCGCTGCCGCGACGATCACTAAGCCGCAGCCGCGACCTCAGCCGCCACCCGCTCCCCCGAGCGCACCGCGCCGTCCATGTAGCCGTACCAGTAGGTCGCGGTCTCGGTGCCTGCCCAGTGCACCCGCCCGAACGGCTTGCGCAGCGCGCTGCCGTACTCGAGCAGCACGCGGGGCGGCAGGAACGCGGTCGGGCAGCCACGCGTCCACTCCTCGGTCGACCAGTCCTTCTCGATGTAGTCCTTCGCCTGCTGGGCCTTCGGCCCGAACAGGGCAGCGAACTCGCTCAGCACCTGCGTACGACGCTTCGAGTCGGACTGGTCGGCCCAGCTGCGGGCTTCGGTGCCGCCGACAAAACCGAACAGGATGGCCGGACCGCCCGAGGGCGGGGTGTTGTCGAAGGTGCTGCGGGCGAGGCCGGTGTCGGCCACGGCCTGGCCCGACAGCTTGGCATCGCGCCAAAAGGGCCTGTCGTACACGACCTCGGCCTTGATCAGCGACCCCTGCGGCGCTCGCTGCGCCAGCTGCGCCCGCCGGCTCGGCAGGGCCGGTGCCCAGTCGATGCGGGTGGTCAGCGACGGAGGAACGGCCACGACGACCCTGCCTGCACGCACCCGGCCGTGATCGTGCGTGACGATGACGCTGGAACCGGCCTGCTCGATGCGGCGGACGGGCGCGGACAGCACCACCCGTTCGCCGAGCGCGGCCGCAACCTGAATGGCCACCCGCTGCGAGCCGCCGACGAAGCGCTTCTCCTGCGCCCCGCCGGCTGTGGTCACGAGCCGCAGGAACGAGCCCGGGTTGGCGTCGTTGCCGGCCGCGGCCACGTAGAACAGCACGTACAGCAGTGACAGGTCGCGTGCCTCGGCGCCCCAGATCGACTTGATCGCCGCGTCGACCAGGGTGCGCGCGCCGGGGTTGCGCAGCACGCTCTGCAGGTAGGTCTCCAGCGTCTGGCTGTCCCACTCCGCCGCCCGCCGCGCCGTCCACGGGCGCTCCACCGGCACCGTCTTCGCCATCCCGTCCAACTCGCCCACCACCTTGAGCAGGTCGCTGGCCACCGTGGGATCGTTCGGCAGGCCGGTAGCCGGGTAGGTCGAGCGCTTGCCCTTGAGCAGCAGCACGTTGCTGCCGTCGTTGTAGGTCGGGAACGTGCCGACCCCGACCGCTTTGGCCAGCGCCGCGATCCGGTCCTGCGTCGGGCCGATGTACTGGCCGCCAACCTCGGTGACGACGCCGTTGCCAAGGTCGTGGTTCAGCAGCCTGCCCCCGACGCGGTCGCGCGCCTCCAGAACGACGACGGACTTGCCGCGCCGGACGAGCTCGCGGGCGGCCGTCAGCCCGGCAAGACCCGCTCCGACGATGACGACATCGGCGGTCCGCTCAGCACTGGACGGCCCGCCCGATGTCGTCGCCGCCACGGGCACGGCGCTCGAAGAACCACTGCACCCCGCCACCGCCGCGGCTGCGAGGCCGCCGGCACCACCGAGCAGCACGCTCCTGCGACTGGGACCTGCCATCAGATGTTCCTTTCCGAAGCGCTCACGAGTGGTAGGCATGCACCTACGCAGCGGCGCACCATGCGGGCGAAGTCAAGCACGAGCGGGCGCTGGTGAAGCGACAAGGACCGGTACTCGGGCTCACCGCGCGGAGCCGCAGAACCGGCGCTCGGCCGCCACCGGGTCACGCGGTACGCGCAGGGAGGTACGGCCGACGGCACCGGTCAGGTTGGACCAGAACCGGCTCCAGGTCAGCGGAGCGCGCACCGAATCCTGCAGCTCCGCCAGCGCCCCGCAGTGCAGCGCGTGAGCAGCAGCCGCGATCGCGGCCGAGGTAGCCGCCTGACCCGGCGCGCCGGGCGCCCGCGTGCCCGGAGTCGCGTAGTCCGCCATGATCCACGCCTGCCCGAGCAGCTTCTCGTGGCCCGGTGCGGGTCCACGCTGGTGCGCCAGGTGCGCCCCGAGGGGGTACGCCAGGCTCAGCTGGTCGACGGCGCGCTGGTCGAGGGGCACCACCGCTCCGGTGATGCCCAGCCAGCGCCCGACGACGGCGAGCCGTCCACCGGCAGCGGGCGCCAGCGGGACGTCGACCAGTCGAGATGCCCCCGAGCCGTCGGCGAACACGAGCAGCGTCGGCCGGCGGGTGGTCTCGGCCTGCTCGACCCCGACGAGCAGGTCAGGGAACGCTGCGTCGAAGGCGTGGCTGGTGACCGGGTTCGGCGTTCCGGTCGTCTCGACGGTGAAGCGCCTGTTGTCCGCGGCCGTGCTGTGGATCAGCGCCTGGAGCGGCGCCCCTTCCCCTCCGTGCCACGGCGACTGAAGCGGGGACAGCGAGACCGCCGACCACCCGAGCAGCAGGGCGAGCACGGCCCCGGTCAGCCGCGACGCAGGGACGACCAGCACCGGCAGCAGCAGCAGGAACAGCGCGGGCAGCAGCATCCGCGCCTGCATCCAGTCGCCACCGACCCTGACGACGTACAGGGCGAGGACCAGGCCGGACACGACAGGCGCGGCCACCAGCGCCCGCGTACCGCTCGACGGCCGCTCGGCGTCGTCCGCTTTGCGCAGCCGTGCCGCGACCACGCCCAGCAGCACCGCCGCCAGCGGCAGCGAGAGGTACAGCCAGAACGGACCCACAAAGTTGACCAGATAGCGCAGCCCACGGGCCCAGTCGGACGCGCCGGCCTCCTTGGTCAGTGCCGGCAAGGGCTGAAGCACGCCGTAGTACCCCATCCGGAAGACCTCGTACGCGACGGGCAGCGCGGCGGCAACGGCGAGGTAACCGAGCGCGCGGCGCCAGCCGGGGCGCACGACCCGCGCGGCCGCAAGCAGGAACAGCAGGGTGACGACAGCGAGGTCCGGGCGCACCAGCGGCCCGAGACCGAGGACGAACGCGGCGACGAGCAGCCCGAATGGCCGGGCGCCGGCGGGGCGGCTGAGCCGCACGAGCAGCCACCAGCCGACTCCCAGCCACAGGGTGACCAATCCCGTCTCGAGCCCGGACGTCGCGTAGTCCCACACCGGAGGCAGCGCCAGCAGCACGACGATGGCGCCGGGCAGGAGCAGCCGGGGCGGTGCCCCCTGGACGTGGTGCTCGACGCCGCGGTTCAGTAGCCGCGTCCCGTCAGTCGCCAGAAGGAACCCGAGGACGGTGCAGGCGAGCCCGCCGTAGACGGCGAGCCGAGCTGCGTCTGCCTGCGTCACCCACGCCGCCAGCGCCAGGCTCCACTGCCACAGCGTCGAGGTCGACGCCTCCGCCCGCTCACCGGGGGAGAAGACCGGACCGCTGCCGGCGAGGATCTCGCGCACCGTACGGGTGTAGATCAGCCCGTCGTCGCCCATCCACCGTCGGTGAAAGCCCGCGATGCCGACGGCCAGCGCCGGGAGCAGGACGAGGGCCGCGTGCCACAGCTGCCCAGCGCGGGGCGGTGGATGGTGCTTGCCGCCGGGCCGGCCCGGATGGTCGTCCGGCTGCTGCCCCGACCGCGACGGAACAGCGACCGCGGCCATCGTCCGACCGTAGCAACGCTTCGCGCCCTGCCCGCTGAACGAACACCGGGCGTCCGCTGCCACCATGCTCCGAACGGCTCATGACTTGGCCTCGCCCCTGCCTGCGAACGCCGCGACGAAAGACGGGGTGACGCGGGCCACAAGTGGGGAACAGGATCAGCACGACAGGCCCCTGGAAGGGGCTGCACAAATGAAGGGCTAGGGATGGCACCCACGAAACTGCACGTGCTCGACTGCGGCGCGATGAGCTGCGACCTGACGTGGTTGCTGCTCAAGCCCGGCCGCAGCATCCGCACCCGGCAGGACAAGCAGCGCCCGGTGGAGTGGTACGACTGCACCACTCACGCCGTGCTCGTCGAGACCCCGGAGGGGCGGCTGCTGTGGGACACCAGCTGCCCGCGTGACTGGGAGACCCGCTGGGAGCCGACCGGCCTGCAGGACTTCTTCCCCTATGACCAGGTCGACGAGCAACAGTACCTCGACACCCGGCTGCAGCAGCTCGGGGTCGGCCCCGGTGACCTCGACTACGTCGTCGCCTCCCACCTGCACTTCGACCACGCCGGCAACATCAAGGACTTGGCCAAGGGCGGCGCGAAGCTCATCTGCAGCGACAAGGAGAAGGAGTTTGCCTTCGGCTTCGACGGACTGTTCACCGGGGCGCACCTCAAGAGCGACTACGAGGGCCTGGAGTTCGAGACCGTCTCGGGCGACACCGAGCTGCTGCCCGGCGTCACGCTGATCGAGGCGCCGGGGCACACCCCAGGGCAGATGGCGATGAAGGTCGACCTGCCCGAGAGCGGATCGATGATCTTCACCTCCGACGCCGTCTACATGGGCGACTCGTACGGGCCGCCCGCGGTGCCGGCCGCCATCGTCAACGACCTCACTGCCTTCTACTCGTCTGTGGAGAAGGTCCGCGGCATCGCCGAGAAGTCCAACGCCACGGTGGTGTTCGGACACGACTCCGCGCAGCTGCGCTCGATGAAGCTCGCGCCCGACGCCTACTACAGCTAGGAGAGACTCATGGCGGACAACGACAAGATCGGTGCCGGGCAGCCCGACACCCCGGAGAGCATCTTCACCTACGGCGCACCGCAGCTGAAGTTCGGTGCCGGAGCAGCCGACGAGGTCGGCTACGACCTCAGCCTGTACGGCGCCAAGCGGGTTCTGGTCGTCACCGACCCGCGCATCGCCGCGACCGGTCATCCGCAGCGGGTGGCCGACCAGATGGCGCAGTTCGACATCGAGGCGCAGGTCTGGGACGGCGTCCACGTGGAGCCGACCGACGTCAGCCTGCAGGCGGCCGTCGACGCGGCGCGCGAGTCCGGCCCCTGGGACGCGTTCGTCGCGGTCGGTGGCGGGTCCAGCATCGACACCGCCAAGGCCATCAACCTGATGCTCACCAACCCGGGCGAGCTGATGGACTACATCAACGCACCGGTCGGCGGCGGCAAGAACCCGAGCAAGCCGCTCAATCCCCTCATCGCGGTGCCGACCACCACGGGCACGGGCTCGGAGAGCACCACGATCTGCGTGCTCGACGTGCTGTCCCTGCGCGTGAAGACGGGCATCAGCCACGCCCGGCTCCGCCCGATGATGGCCGTGGTCGACCCGCTGCTGACGATGAGCCAGCCCTCCGGGGTAACGGCGGCCAGCGGGATGGACATCCTGTGCCACGCCCTCGAGAGCTACACTGCCAAGCCCTACACCTCCTTCGAGCACAAGAAGCCCGAGCAGCGGGTGCCCTACTGCGGCGCCAACCCCGTGGCTGACATGTGGTCGGAGAAGGCGCTGACGCTGATGGCGCGCTCGTTCCGGACCGCCGTCAAGCAGGGCGACAACCTCGAGGCCCGGATGGACATGGCGATGGCAGCGACCTTCGCGGGCCTCGGCTTCGGCAACGCCGGCGTGCACATCCCGCACGCCAACGCCTACCCGATCGCCGGTCAGGTCAAGGACTTCCACCCGGAGGGCTACCCGGAGGACGAGCCGATGGTGCCCCACGGGATGTCGGTCAGCCTGACCGCGCCGGAGGCCTTCCGCTTCACCTTCGAGGCCAACCCCGAGCGGCACATCAGGGTCGCCGACCTGTTCGCGCCCGACCTCGACAGCTCCTACCAGGGGGCCGAGCGCCTGCCTGCGGCGCTGATGCAGGTGATGCGCGACATCGGCATCCCCAACGGCATCAACGGCGTCGGCTACGAGAAGGACGACATCGACGAGTTGGTCGGCGGGACGATGAAGCAGCAGCGGCTGCTCGCCACCTCGCCCCGGCCGGTCGGTGAGCCCGACGTCGCGGGCATCTTCGAGCGCTCGCTCGAGCTCTGGTAGCCGGTGGCGATCTACGACCTGCGCTGCCAGGCCGGGCACCGCACGGAGGTGGTGCAGTCGTTCACCGCACCGCTGCCGGCGTGCCCGGCCTGCGGCGCCGCCACCAGCAAGGTGCCCTCAAGCTTCGGTCTGGCGGGGCAGGCACGCCTCCCACCCCCGCCGGAGCGGATGCCGCAGACCTGGCGCGGCACCCACAACGGCAACCGGGAGTACGTGACGGAGCTGCGCCGGACCGCCGAGCAGCGGCAGCGGCTGGAGGAGCGGCACCCCGAGCTGGCGGGTGACCGCCGGCCGATCATGGCGCACGAGGGGCGGTACGAGAACGCCCCGCTGCGGGTGGGTGACACACCCGCGCCTGCGACGCCTCCGCACGGGCACGGGCACGGGCACGGGCACGGGCACGGACACGCACACGGGCATCAGCACTAGTTCGGGACAGTGCGGCGCGACGTGCCGTTCACCTGATCAGCGGACAGGTCGTCACCCGGACGGACCAGTATCTCGCGGGCGTTCGTGTCGTTAGGACTCTTGCCGGGCCCGCGGCACGCGAACAGTGCTGCCTCGGCAGCACTCCGCAAGGCGAAGCGAGCAGAAGCCGGTAGCCCATTCGGTACTCGCTCAAGGTTGTGGACAATGAAGGTTCGCTTGATCGGCATGGCTCTCAGTGCGGCCGCCGCCGTCACGGTCACCGGCTGCGGGTCGCAGTCCGCCGCACGGCCAGCCGCCCAGTCCAGCGCACCCGCCGCTGCGGTCACCACGCCCCAGCCGCAGAAGACGGTGTACGTACAGCAACCGCCGCCTGCCACAGTGACGATGCCGGCGGCCCAGCCGCCCGTGATCATCCAGCAGGCGCCGCGCACCGTCATAGTCTCGCCGGCGCCTGTCCCGGGAACCGACAGTGTTGGGGACGGTGGGAACTTCTACCCGATCAACTCCCGGGGCAGCGTCATCAACGTCCGGGTGAACCCGAGCACGGCTTCGGGCATCGTGGGAACCCTCGTTCAGGACCAGTACGTGCAGATCACCTGCACGCAGCGCGGCGACGCGGTGTCGGGCCCCTTCGGGACGACGACGCTGTGGGACCGCATCGACTCGCCGATCTACGGCTACGTCTCCGACGAGTGGGTCAACACCTCGACCGGGGCGCCGGTCGTCGGATCCTGCTGACACGCAAGGTGCGGCGTAGCTCGAGCGAGCGGCCCGACCGTCTGTTGCCCGCAGGTTGACGGTTCGGTCCGCGACACGCCGACAGAGCGGACGAACTCGTCAACCGGGACGGTCGGCACCGGCAACCTGTCGGGCTGTCAGGGCCCGGTCCGACTCAGCTCCTGGGCAGCCGGCCCATCAGGTGGAACTGCTCGTTGGGCCGTAGCGCCATGACGTGCGCCATCCGGTTCGACATCGCGAAGAACGCTGTGATGGCACTGATGTCCCAGATGGCCTCGTCGTCGAACCCGAGGCTGCGCAGCCGCTCCAGGTCGGCGTCGAGGACCTCCTCGGGAGTCAGCGAGACCTTCACGGCGTAGTCGAGCATCCCGCGCTGGCGGTCGGTCAGCGGCGCGTGCCGGTAGTTGGTTGAGAGGTAGTCCGAGATCTGCGGGTCCTTCGCGCGCACCCGCAAGATCGCGCCGTGCGCCACCACGCAGTACGTGCACGAGCGCGCGGCGCTGGTAGCGACCACGATCATCTCGCGCTCGGCCTTGCTCAGCCCGACGTCGGAGTCCATCAAAGCGTCGTGGTAAGCGATGAAGGCGCGCAGCTCAGCGGGGCGGTGCGCCATCGCAAGAAAGACGTTCGGCACAAAGCCGGTGCGCTCCTGCACCGCGAGGATGCGCTCACGCAGGTCCTCGGGCAGCTCCGTGATCTCCGGTACCGGGAAGCGGCTGATGGCGGTCATGCCCCACCATCCCTCAAGCCGGCATGGAGTTGCCAGCGCTGCTGGTAACCCAGTCGCCATGGATCGACGGTCGTGTCACCCTGCCGACAGGGGGACAGGGGGTGGCATGGGGTTAATCGTGGTCTGCGGCGGCGGCATCGTCGGGCTGTCGGCCGCACTGCTGCTCGCCCGCGACGGGCACGAGGTGACGGTCCTGGAGGCGGACCCCGCCGTCCCGCCCACGAAGGCCGAGCAGGCGTGGACGTCGTGGGAGCGCCCTGGCGTGGCGCAGTTCCGTCAGCCGCACAACCTGCTGCCGCCGTTCCTGCAGACGCTGAACGACGAGCTGCCCGAACTCCCCGAGAGGCTGCTGGCCGCGGGGTGCGGCCGAGGGAACCTGCTCGAGCCTCATCCGCCGAGCATCCCCGACTGGGTGCCGCGCGCCGACGACACCCGGTTCGACGTCATCACCGGGCGCCGCGCCATCGTCGAGGCCGTCGTTGCCGCTGTCGCCGACGAGGAGGAGGGCGTGACGGTCCGTCGGGGCGAGCGCATCGCCGGACTGCTGACCGGGGACGAGGTGTTGCCGAGCGTCCCGCACATCCGCGGAGTGCGGACGCATAGCGGCCAGGAGTTCCCCGCCGACCTCGTGCTCGATGCCATGGGGCGCCGGACTCCGGCCGCAGAGTGGCTGGGGGACATCGGGGCGGTTGCGCCCCTGACCGAGTCGGCCGACAGCGGGTTCCTCTACTACAGCCGCTACTTCACGGGGCCGCGCCTACCGTCCCCGAGGGCAGCGCCCTTCACCGCGATGGGGACCTTCTCCGTGTTGACGGTGCCGGGCGACAACACCACCTGGTCCGTGACCGTCGTCGCCTCCAGTGCCGACCACCCCATGCGTGCGCTGCGCGAGGCCGACTGCTTCACGCGCCTGCTGAGAGCCTGCCCCGCGCACGCGCACTGGCTCGACGGGGCGCCGCTGTCCAACGTGCTGGCGATGGCCGGCGTTCTCGACCGCCATCAGCGCTTCGTCGTCGAGGGCCGGCCCATCGCCACCGGGTTCGTCGCCGTGGGCGATGCCTGGGCGTGCACCAACCCGTCGGCGGGTCGGGGCCTGACGATGGGGCTTCTGCACGCCCTGTTGCTGCGCGACAACGCCCGCCAGCATCTCGACGACCCGGCCGCGCTTGCCATCGCCTTCGACGATGCGACCGAGCAGGCTCTGACGCCGCTCTACCGCGAACAGATCACCGAGGACCGGGCCCGGCTCGCCGAGATGGACGCGCTCCGCCGCGGCCTCGAGCCCGAGACCGAGGCCGACCAGCCAGACACGACGATGCGCCGGCTCGATGCTGGCGCCATGCGCGACCAGGAGCTGTTCCGCGCGGCCGTCGAGGTGCGCGCGTGCCTCACCCGACTGCCGGAGGTGCTCGCCCGGCCAGGTGTGCTCGACCGCATCAACGCGCTTGGCGCACAGGCTGGCGCGGGCGGGCCGGTGCCTGGGCCGGATCGCAGCCAACTGCTCGATCTGCTTGACCCTTTCCGCGCCAGCCCAGGCTCTGCTCGTTGAGCCGGCGCAGCAGCGGATCTCCCTCCGCACTGATGCGCTCCGCGAGCGTGATCGCCGATGCCAGTTGCTGGTCGTCGAGCTGGCGGAAGCCGACCTTGCGCCGGTCGAGCGCGTCGTACCAGCAGCCCCCGACGGCGTGGTCCAGCAGGATGCGGCCGAAGCAGTGATCGTCGCGGACGACCCAGCGGCCGGCGCGGGCGAGGGTCGGCAGGTCGTCGCGGACGAGCTGCAGGTACCTCGCCTCCGCGGCGGAGCGGCCGCTCTTCCGAGAGGTGGCAGCACCGGACACACCGGAAGCGCCGGAAGCACCGCCATGCGACGCATCGCTCACAAGTGGTTCGCTACCCCCAGAGACCGTCGCATCGACCCACGTCAGGGCCTCATCTGTCACGATGCGATGGTGGCGCTGCTGCACGGCGGGCCACGACGATCGGAGAGCGCGTGCCCGCGGACCAGTCCGACTCACCCGACCCGGCGGTGCGCCTGGGCCTGCCCCCCGGCATCACAGCCTGCCTGTTCGACCTCGACGGTGTTTTGACGAGCACCGCCGTCGTCCACAAGGCCGCGTGGAAGACGGCATTCGACGCCTTCCTGAAGGTGCGCGACGGGGACGATTTCCAGCCCTTCACCGACACCGACTACACCCACTACGTCGACGGCAAACCCCGCGCCGACGGCGTCCGCGACTTCCTGGCCTCCCGCGACATCACGCTCCCCGAGGGCAGCCCTGACGACCCGCCCGACGCGCCCACCATCAACGGCATGGGCAACAAGAAGAACGTCGACCTGCTGCGGCGCATCAGAGACGACGGCGTCCAGCCGTATGAGGGCTCCGTCCGCTATTTGCAGGCGGCGCGCGACGCCGGCCTCCGCCGGGCTGTCGTCTCGTCCTCGGCGAACTGCCGTGATGTCGTGCATGCGGCCGGGCTCGACGACCTGCTCGAGGCCCGGGTCGACGGCTCGACGGCTGCCGCGCAGGGGCTCAAGGGCAAGCCCGCTCCCGACACCTTCTTGGCCGGGGCGAAGCAGCTGGGTGTCCAGCCGCGGCACGCGGCCGTCTTCGAGGACGCTACCGCCGGGGCGCAGGCCGGCAAGGCCGGCGGGTTCGGGGCGGTGATCGGCGTCGACCGCGTGCAGGACGGCGCCCACGCCGACGACCTGGTCCGGCACGGCGCCACCGTCGTCGTCCGCGACCTCGCCGAACTGCTTGAAGAGCGCTCTGGTGCCGGCACGACCACCACCACCGGGCCCGGCGCGTGAGCGGCAACCCGCTCGACCTGCCGGTCGAGCCGTGGGTGGTGCGCGAGCCCCATCTGGACCTCGACCGGCTCGACCGCACCGAGTCGCTGTTCACATTGTCGAACGGGCACATCGGCCTGCGAGCCAATCTCGACGAGGGGGATCCGCACGGTGTCTCCGGGACCTACCTGAACTCGCTGTTCGAGAACCGGCCCCTGCCGTACGCCGAAGCCGGCTACGGCTTCCCCGACGAGGGCCAGACCGTGGTCAACGTGACCGACGGCAAGGTGATGCGCCTGCTGGTCGACGACGAGCCGTTCGACGTCCGCTACGGGGTGCTGCGCGAGCACGAGCGCGTCCTCGACATGCGCGAGGGCGTGCTGCGCCGCACCTGCGTGTGGCAGTCGCCGGCCGGGCGGGTCATCCACCTGAAGACGACGCGGCTCGTCTCGTTCTCGCAGCGCTCGATCGCGGCCATCGAGTACGAGCTCGACGTCGAGGAGCCGACCCGGGTCATCGTCCAGTCGGAACTGGTCGCCAACGAGCCGGCGCCCGGCGGCGAGCAGGACCCGCGGGTCGCGGCCGCCCTGAACGACCCGCTGGTCAGCGAGCTGCACATGGTCAACGAGACGATGTCCCTGCTCGTGCACCGCACCCGGGTCAGCGATCTGCTGACCGCTGCGGCGATGACGCACGACGTCGAGGGCCCGCCTAGCACCGAGGTCCAACACTTCTCCCAGCCCGACGTCAGCGTCACCGCTGTTACCGCGCTGCTGAAACCCGGCCAGACGCTGCGCATCATCAAGTACCTCGCCTACGGCTGGTCGAGTCAGCGGACCGTGCAGGCGCTGCGCGACCAGGTGCTCGGCGCGCTGCTCGGCGCCCGGCACGCCGGCTGGGACCTTCTGCTGCACGAGCAGCGCGAGTACCTCGACACCTTCTGGGACGGTGCCGACGTCCACATCGAAGGTGACGACGAGGTCCAGCAGGCCGTGCGCTTCGGGCTGTTCCACGTGCTGCAGGCCGGTGCCCGAGCCGAGCAGCGCGCGATCGCGGCCAAGGGCCTGACCGGCCCCGGGTATGACGGGCACACCTTCTGGGACACCGAATGCTTCGTCCTGCCCGTGCTCACTTACACAGTGCCGACGGCGGCGGCCGACGCGCTGCGCTGGCGGCTGTCGACGATCGATATCGCCCGCGCTCGGGCGAGCACGCTCAACCTTCGCGGGGCGGCGTTCCCGTGGCGGACCATCCGGGGCCAGGAGTGCTCGGGCTACTGGCCGGCCGGCACCGCCGCCTTTCACATCAACGCCGACATCGCGGATGCCGCCATCCGCTACGTCAACGCGACGCAGGACGTCGCCTTCGACGCCGAGGTCGCGCTGCCGCTGCTCGTCGATACCGCCCAGTTGTGGGCCTCACTGGGGCACGTCGACGACCACTTCCAGTTCCACCTGCCGGGAGTGACCGGCCCCGACGAGTACAGCGCTGTCGCCGACGACAACGTCTACACCAACCTGATGGCGCAGCGGAACCTGCGCGGCGCCGCCGATACCAGTGAGCGGCACCCACACCACGCGACCGCGCTGGGCATCGACGAGGAACAGATCGACTACTGGCGCAGCCTCGCCGACGCCGTCTACATCCCGTTCGACGCCGAGCACAACGTCCATCCGCAGGCCGAGCGGTTCACCTCGCACGCGGAGTGGGACTTCACCGCGGTGCAGTCGTCGCAGTACCCGCTGCTGCTGCATTTCCCGTACTTCCAGCTCTACCGCAAGCAGGTGCTGAAGCAGGCCGACCTGGTGCTGGCGATGCACTGGCGCGGCGACGCGTTCACGCCCGAGCAGAAGGCACACAACTTCGACTACTACGAGCGCCGCACCGTGCGCGACTCGTCACTGTCGGCATGCACGCAGGCGGTTCTGGCGGCCGAGGTGGGCCATCTCGAGCTCGCGCACGACTACCTCGGCGAGGCGGCGCTGATGGACCTGCGCGACCTTGAGCACAACACCCGCGACGGCCTGCACATCGCCTCGCTCGCCGGCTCCTGGCTCGCCGTGGTTGCCGGACTCGGTGGGATGCGCGACCACGACGGCCGGCTTTCGTTCGCCCCCGCCCTTCCGGCCAAGATCGGCAGGCTGCGCTTCGCGGTGCGCTGGCACGGTCACCGGTTGACGGTCGACGTGGAGCGCAAGCAAGTCACCTACACGCTGCGCGACGGCAACGCTCACGCGTCCGAGCCCGTCTCGATCGAGCTCGACCACGAGGGCGAGCCGACGACCGTGACGACCGGCGAGCCGGTGGTCCGTCCCCTGACCCGCCGCGTGGCACTGCTCCCCCGGCCCCCGCAGCCCGCAGGTCGGGCTCCGGTGCAGCGCGGCCGGCACTCGGCCGGCCGGCCGACGCCGAAGAACTGACCAGCACGCACGCTTCGCGTTGCCGCAGTTAGGGTGATGCGGGTCATACCCCGCGTGGCAGAGGGGTAGGAGCGGGCCCACCGACAGTCCCCGGACCCAGGAGTCGTCCCATGCAGCAGCTCACCGGTCTCGACGCGGCCTTCCTCGCGCTCGAGACCCCGTCCGTCTACGGCCACGTAGGCAGCATCTCGATCCTCGACATCTCGAAAGTCAGCGAGCCCTTCGACCTCGCCCGTCTCACCTCGCTCATCGAGTCACGGCTGCATCTGCTCCCGCCCTTTCGGCGGCGCCTCGTCACCGTTCCGTTCGGCCTGGACCAGCCGTACTGGATCGAGGACCCGTGCTTCGACATCGAGTACCACGTCCGCGAGATCGCGCTGCCAGCTCCCGGCACGCGGGCGCAGCTCACCGAGCAGGCCGCGCGGCTGCACGCCCGGCCCCTCGACCGGGCGCGGCCGTTGTGGGAGGCGTACCTGATCACGGGGCTCGAAGACGGCCGCGCTGCCGTCTACACCAAGGTGCATCACGCCGCCATTGACGGGATCTCGGGCAACGATCTGCTCGCGGCGGTGCTCGACGTGTCGCCCGAGGGTCGGCCGCCCGAGGCGGCAGCCCCGCCCGCGCCCGAGCAGCCGCCGTCCAACGTCGCGCTGCTGGCACGTAGCGTCCGGTCGCTCGCCACGCAGCCGGTGCGCGGGCTGCGGCTGGCGGCCGAGGTCGCCCGCTCTGTCCCCGCGCTGATCGGCAACGACGTCCGTCCGCGGTTGCCCATCATCGACACGCTGCTGCGCCCCGACTCCCGCTCCGTCCTGACCCACGCCGGCCTGCGGGCTCCCCACACGCCGTTCAACGCGCCGGTGAGCCCGCACCGCCGATGGGCGGTCCAGGAGGTGTCGCTGGACGACATCAAGCGGGTGAAGAACGCCTACGGGGTCACCGTCAACGACGTTGTGATGGCGCTGTCGACCGGGGCTCTGCGCCGGTGGCTGACCGACCACAACGCGCTGCCCGCTGACCCGCTCGTCGCCGCCGTGCCGGTGTCGATTCGCACGAAGGAGCAGGAGGGCACGCTCGGCAACCAGGTGTCGATGATGCTCGCGCCCATCCCGACCAACATCGACGACCCGCGTGAGCGCCTCGTCGACGTGCACGAGTCGATGGCGGTCGCCAAGCACCAGCACGGAGCGCTGCCGGCGAGCCTGCTCGCCGACGTGACCCAGGTGGCGATGCCGGCGGTGGCCGGCCAGGCGATGCGCCTGTCGGCCCGGCTTCGCCTGGTCGAGCGGGCCAACCCGTTCAACCTGATCATCTCGAACGTTCCCGGTGGCAGCGGGCCGTACTACTACGCCGGAGCCAAGCTCGAGTCGCTGTTCCCGCTGTCCGCGATCGCCGACGGTCAGGGCCTCAACATCACCGTGCTCGGCTACGGCGGGAAGCTGCACTTCGGCCTCATTGCCTGCCGCAAGCTGGTGCCCGACCTCGACCGGCTCGCCGGCTACCTCGCCGACGAGCTAAAGCTGCTCGTCGACCTGTTGCCGGAGCAGGCCGGGAACCAGGCTTCTGAGGGGCGGGCAGCTGAGCCGACCAGCACCGGGACTGGCACCGGGACTGGGACCGGGATTGGGACGGGCACCGAAATCGGCACCGATACCGACACCGGGCAGCCGACCGTCGTGCTCCCCGACTCCGAGATGGCTCCGCAAGCCGGATAGCGCCAACTTTCCGCAGTGGTCGACACCCCGGCTTGGACGGGTCCCAGGCCGGGGTGTCGATCGCACCTGATCGGGGCAGCGACGCCAGTGAGCCGCAGCCTCGCTACGGACGGGCATTCACGCGGACCGGGCGTCCAACGGAACAGGTGAGAGCGTGGCTGCAGCAACGTCGTCGATGCGGCAGGTCGAGAGCGACGACGAGTCCCAGGACACCTTCGACCGCATCGTCGGTGATGGTGAGGACCGGCTGCAGCGGCGTCTGTTGACCCTGCTCGGTACCGGCCTGCTGGGTGGGATCGACGTCGGCACTGGCGTGCTCGCCTACCTCGTCGTCGATGCGAAGACGCACAACACGCTGCTCGCCGGGATCGCGTTCTCCATCGGCTTCGTCGCCCTGCTGCTCGGTCGCGGCGAGCTGTTCACCGAGAACTTTATGGTGCCCGTCACCGCGGTCGTGGCCCGCAAGGGCACCGTGGTGTCATTGCTGCGGTTGTGGGGCGTCACCCTCGTGCTGAACCTCATCGGGGGCTGGGTGGTCACGTGGCTGCTGATCAGGGCCCGCCCCGACCTGAAGGCGACGGCCGTCGAGGTCGCCACGCCGTACGCCAAGCTCGGCGTCAACCTGCACTCGTTCGCCCTGGCGGTGCTGGCAGGGCTCGTCATCACGCTGATGACGCGGATGCAGCAGGCCGACGACAGCCTGGGCGTCAAGCTCGTGCCGGCGGTCCTGTTCGGCTCACTGCTGGCCGCCGGGCAGCTGTTCCACTCCGTGCTCGACTCGCTGCTGCTGTTCTGCGCGCTGCACGCGGGCGCGCCGTTCGGCTACCTGGACTGGCTGTCGGCGATGGGATGGTCGGCCCTCGGGAACGTGATCGGCGGCGTGGCGTTCGTGACCTTCGTCCGGCTGCTGCGCGTCCCGCACCGGGTGGCCGAGGCCCGGGCCGTCAACTCGCCCGAGTAACTCCAGCGCGGCTGGCCGTCGCCCCGAAACGCTCAGCCGGCGAGCAGCGCCGCCATCCGTTCGCGCAGCGCAGTGGCGGCGGAGTAGGGGCGCACCATGACCGTGAAGTCGTCAACGAGCCCGTTTGGCCCGAACCGGAGGATGTCGACGCCGTCGAGTGCGCGGTCCCCGACCCGGCAGGAGAAGGCGAGGACGTGGCCGTCCACCGAGGCGTACTCGGCCGTGTAGCGGAAGTCCTCGAACACGGTGTTGACCGCCGAGAGGCTGCCGCGCAGCGCCTCCTTGCCCTCGTACGCGCGGTGGACGACCGGGCTGTGGAAGACGACCGACGGGCTGACTACCGACAGGGACAGCTCGAGGTCGTGCGCCTCCACGCCCCGGCGGAACGTCTCGCCGGCCTCCATCGCGCTCACGCCGGCCACGTCCGCATCGTCGTCATGTGCCGGACCTACCCGCCCGAGCGCCCGTCACCACCCGTCCGGCGCAGTGCCGAGGCCGCTGCAATGCCGACAACCAGCTGTGATCAGCGAGCCGTTTCGATCCGACCCGGCGTTCTGGCGCTCACTGCGTGCCGGCGCGCTCGCGCTCGTCGTCGTACTGGCCTGTGCGGCGGCCGGTGTCGCTCTCGCGCTGAAGACGGGTGGTGCTCTCCTGCTCGTACCCGCGGGGGTGGCCGCAGTTGCCGTGGCGCGGGCGGGTGTGCTGGCCGTCCGCTCGTCCCGGTCAAGCCGCGCCTGCTTCCCCGCCGGAGCCGAGGGCCAGCGGGCGTGGCGCGATGCCGAGCGGCACGCCGTGGCGCACGGCTTCCTGCCGGCCCTGCGCGGCGCGAGGACGGGTAGCTCAGGCGCAGATGCACGGCGGTTCCCGGCGGGGCAGGTGGCCGATAGCGTCGACTGAGTGACCGACCTGCTGCTGCGTGACGCCCGCCTGCTGGGCTCCCCCAACCGCGTTGACCTGTCCATCGACGGCAACCTGATGCACGTGCACGCGCCCGGTACCGCCCCCGTTGCCGCACCCGCCGCCGAGACCATTGATCTCGGTGGCCGCGTGGTCACCCCGCCGCTGGTCGAGCCGCACATCCACCTCGACGCCGTCCTCACCGAGGGTCAGCCCCGGCCGAACGTCTCCGGCTCGTTGTTCGAGGGCATCGCCGTGTGGGCCGAGCGCGCCAAGGACCTCACCGCCGCCGACGTGCAGGGCCGCGTGCGGCAGGTGCTCAAGTGGCAGCTGGCCAACGGGGTGCAGCACGTCCGCAGCCACGTCGATGTCTGCGACCCCGAGCTGCGGGCCCTGCGGGCGCTGCTCGAGCTGCGGGAGGAGGTCCGCGGGCTCATCGATCTGCAGCTCGTCGCCTTCCCGCAGCAGGGCATCCTAGCCTACGACGGCGGCCGCGAGCTGATGCGCAAGGCCGTCGAGCTGGGCGCCGACGTCGTCGGCGGCATCCCACACTACGAGCTCACCCGCGAGGACGGAGTGGAGTCGGTCCGCTTCGTGCTGGCTCTGGCCGAGGAGCATGGCCTCGCGGTCGACATCCACTGCGACGAGACCGACGATGAGCACTCGAGGTTCGTCGAGGTCATGGCAGCAGAGACGATCCGGCGTGGCATGTCAGGACGAGTGACCGCCAGCCACACAACGGCGATGCACTCCTACAACAACGCCTACGCCGCCCGGCTCATCGCCAACATCGCTCGGGCCGGGCTGACCATGGTGACCAACCCGCTCGACAACGCCGTGCTGCAGGGCCGCTTCGACACCGGGCCCATCCGCCGCGGGCACACCAGGATCAAAGCGCTGCAGGAGGCGGGCGTGACGGTCTGCATCGGCCACGACTCGGTGATGGACCCTTGGTACCCGCTCGGCTACGGCGACCCGCTGCAGGCGGCGTTTGTGCTTGCGCACCTGGCCCACATGAGCGGCGAGGACGAGCTGCACCGGCTCATCCGCATGATCACGACGGATGCCGCCACCACGCTGGGGCTGGACGGCTACGGGCTGCGCGACGGCGGCCCGGCCGACCTCGTCGTCCTCGACGCGCCGACCGACATCGACGCGCTGCGCCTGGTCGCTCGCCGCTTCCTGGTCATGCGCGGCGGCCGGGTGGTGGCCCGCACCGAGCCCGCGCGCACCACCGTGCTGTGGGACGGCGCCGAGGAGCCGGTCAGCTTCCTGCGCTGAGCCGGCCCCACCAGCCGTCCGGTGGGCCGCCCAGTCAGTCGGGGACGACCAGCGCCTCGCTGCGCGGACCGCGCTGCATCCGGAAGAAGACCGCGTACAGCGCCGCCGCGAGCACAAAGCCCACGCCGAAGGTGATGTCGCCGACTCCGGGATGCGCCTTCGCGACCGGCCCGACGTACTCGGTCTGCGCCGAGAACAACCAGATCGAGACCGCTCCGCCGACGAGCATGGCCACGAAGCCGGCCCACGGATTGTGCCGCCTGTCGAACAGGAAGCCGTCGACCCGGTCGCGGCGGCGCAGCAGCTGGTCGGTGAAGAACACACCGAGCCACGGCCCGATCCAGTAGGAGATGACGAGCAGGAAGTTCTCGTACTTCGATGCGGCGTCGTTCAGCCCGGACAGGGCCAGGATGAAGCCCGCGACGCCGAACACGACGGCCACGATCGCCCGGCGCAGCGTCAGCGGCAGCCGGATGCCGAGGGCCAGGAAGGACATCGCGCCGGAGTAGATGTTGATGGCGTTGGCCGATACGGCACCGAGCGCGATCGCCAGCAGGGTGATGTCGGCGACGCCCGAGCCCAGGTGGCCGGTGAAGGCCGCGGTCGGGTTGTCGTTGGCCGGGCCGCCGACCGTCGCCGACGCCGCGCCGATCGTCTCCAGCGCCAGGCACGACACGAAGACGCCGAGGCCCGCCCAGAGCCCGGTCGCCCGCGTGCTGATCCGCGCCGGCAAGTAGCGGGTGTAGTCCGATGCGTACGGGTTCCACCCAGCGGCGTAGCCGAAGGTGGCACCGACCGTGAGCAGGAACCCGCCGATGCCTCCGGTGCCGTGCACGGAGGACGGGTGCGCCTTGGACAGCGTGACCACGCCGGCGACGACGAAGGCGGCGGTTAGCAGCGGGAAGGCGGCGCGCTCGAAGGCGTGCAGGAAGTTGTGCCCCACGAAGGCGACGGCCAGCTGCAGCAGCACGATGATGACCAGGCAGGCGGTCTTGGACCAGCCGAACAGCGTGCTCAGCGCGAGCGCACCGCTGACGCTGTTGACCGCGAACCACCCGACGCCCGCAATGAGGGCATTGAGCCCGGCCGGCAGGATGTTGCCGAAGTAGCCGAACGAGATGCGCGACAGGATCATCTGCGGTACTCCGAAGCGCGGGCCGCGGGCCGAGAGGACCCCGTGGCTGAGCGATCCGAGCACCGTCCCGACGATGATGCCGGCGACGGCCTGCCAGAACGTCAGGCCGAAGACCTGGACCGCGAGCACGCCGACGAAGACCGTGGCGAACTCGAGGTTGGGCGACATCCAGGTCCAGAACAGGTCGAGCGGCCGGCCGTGCCTTTCCCCGGCAGGGATGTACTCGGCGCCCCCTGGTTCGACCTTGGCGACCTTGCTGCCGTAGGTTCCCTCGCGAACCTCCCCGGTGACGCGCACGACCTCATCCGGTCGCCGATCCGTGCTGGTCGCCCCCGCTGGCATGGCTCCGCCTCTCGCTGCGCGTGATCGCTGCGGTCACCGTAACCGCATGCAGACCTGAATAGGTGACGCTCGAGTTACCGCGGCGGTGATATGGGTAACGCCCCGCCGGGCCAAGGGTGCCGCCTGGACAGCCCCCCACGTCAGGCGCGGCCGATGAGGTCGAGCATCAGCTGGTGGGCAGCCCCGTGCCGGACCTCGGCTCGGTACCCGAGGCCACCGGCCAGGTCGGACACCGCATGCGCGAGGCGGGCGGGGGTCAGCGACGGGTCGTGCCCGGCCGTCACCGCGCCCGACGTCAACAGCGTGCGAACCAGCCGGCCCTTACCGACCTTGGCCTGATAGCTGAGGGGGCGGCGGACTTCCGACCGGCCTCGGCCCCTCGCCGTCAGGATGCGGACCGGGATCACCTGGCGCCGCAACGGCCCGGTCACCGGCCACATCGCCGTGTAGTCGGTGGAGCGCAAGTCGAGGACCGGTTGGTGACCGACAAGCAGTGGCAGGTAGCCGCGCAGGACGGTGCGCCACCACGCCGTCAACGAGCCGAGCCCGGGCAGGACCGCCGACGCCGGGACGCGGTGGTCGGGCAGCGGCTCGCCGGCCCGGGCCGCACCGAACGCGCCGTCCATGACGACGAGCACGCCGTCGGCCACGGCGCGTTGTGCCGGCGTCGGGGTGGCAGCGTCCAGCGCTTCGTACAGCACGCCGGTGAAGCGGTCGAGGGCGGGCATCGTCGGGGCATCGAACGCGGCGACGTTGGCCGCCAGTGCCGCACCAGCGAGTCCGGCCGGCAGCTTCAGGGCGGCCGCCGCAGCCGCTGGGTCGTCCCGGCACAGCTGCGCGACGGTCTCCAGCACCGTGGTGCGGGCCGATGCGAGCGCAGGTGGCCCGAGCCCCTGGGTCCGCAGCGGAGGACCGTCGCCGCCCTCGGCCTTGCCCTCGCTCGGCGGGAGCAGCACCAGCACGCCAGCTCCTCGGTCGAATTTCGTCGCGGGTGGGGCCCGAGCGGCGCCGGTAGTGTCAGGCGGGCCGTGCTTGTCACCCTCGATGCCGTCAGCCTCACCCATGGCACCACGACGCTGCTCGACGCCATCTCCCTCGGGGTCGACGACACCGACCGGATCGGCATCGTCGGCCGTAACGGGGCTGGTAAGAGCACGCTGATCCAGGTCATCGCCGGTGTCCAGCCCCCCGACACCGGCCGGGTCGCCGCCCGGGGCGGCCTCCGGGTGGGACTGCTCGACCAGACCGACCGGCTGCCGGCAGGCACCGTCGGTCAGCTGGTGCTCGGCGACCGGCCCGAGCACGAATGGGCCCGCGATGCTGCCACCCGCGGGGTACTCGAGGGGCTCGGCGTGCGGGAGCGCCTCGACCAGGACGTCTCGGAGCTGTCCGGCGGGGAGCGCAGGCGCGTCGCGCTGGCCGCGCTGCTCGTCGACGACAGCCTGACCGGCCTCGACCTGTTGGTACTCGACGAGCCGACCAACCACCTCGATGTCGAGGGGGTCGACTGGCTGGCCACGCATCTGGCCCGCCGCCGCGGCGCCCTGCTGACCGTGACGCACGACAGGTGGTTCCTCGACGCCTGCTGCCGCACGACGTGGGAGGTCGGCGGCGGTGCCGTCGCCGCCTACGACGGGGGCTACGCGGCGTACGTCCTCGCCCGGGCCGAGCGCGAGCGCATCTCCGTCGCGACAGAGGCGCGGCGGCAGAACCTGGTCCGCAAGGAGCTGGCGTGGCTGCGCCGCGGGCCGCCGGCCCGGACGTCGAAGCCGCAGTTCCGCATCGACGCCGCCAACGCCCTCATCGCTGACGAGCCGGCGCCACGCGAGTCGATGGTGCTCAAGCGGGCGGCGACCGTCCGGCTCGGCAAGACGGTGCTCGACCTAGACGACGTCAGCGTCGGGTTCGACGGCGCGGGCGGCCGCCAGCTGCTGAAGCACGTCACGTGGCAGCTGGGGCCGGGCGACCGGGTGGGAGTGGTGGGCGTCAACGGCGCCGGCAAGAGCACCCTGCTGCGCCTGCTCACCGGCGACCTCACGCCGCAGCAGGGCAGGGTTCAGCGCGGCAAGACGGTGCGCCTCGCCTACCTGTCACAGGACGTCGTCGAGCTCAATCCCATGACGCGGGTGCTCGAGGCGCTCGAGGAGGTGGGGCGGGTCCTGCCGGTGGCCGGCGGGCGGGAGCTGACCGCGGGCCAGCTGCTGGAGTCGTTCGGCTTCCCGGCGGCCAAGCAGTGGACGCGGTGCGGCGAGCTGTCGGGGGGCGAGCGCCGCCGGCTGCAGTTGCTGCGGCTGCTGCTCGAGGGCTCGAACGTGCTGCTGCTCGACGAGCCCACCAACGACCTTGACATCGAGACGCTGCAGGCGCTGGAGGACGTGCTCGACGGGTGGCCGGGCTCGCTCGTCGTGGTCAGTCATGACCGCTACTTCATCGAGCGGGTGGTCGACGTCGTGCTCGCCCTGCTCGGTGACGGCCGGTTGGCAGCGCTGCCCGGGGGGATCGACGAGTACCTGGAGCGACGCCGGGCCGGTGCTGCAGTGGTGGACGCTCGGGTGGCGGGAAGCCGCCCCGGGTCGCCGGCGGCCGACACCAGAGCCGACGAGCGCCGTCGAGCTCGGGAGCTGACGCGGCTGGAGCGCGCCCTGGAGCGGCTCGATCGCAGGCGCAGCGAGCTGCACGCGCGGATGGCCGAGGTCGCCACCGACCACGAGGCAGTAGCCCGGCTCGACGCCGAGCTGCGAGAGGTGTCGGCCGAGACCGCTACGACGGAACAGGCCTGGCTCGAGCTCGCCGAACAATCCTGAGACTGCGCTGGCTCGTCCGCGCCGATCCTGGTAGCGTTGTCCCTGGTTGTAGTTGCAGTCCTCGTACGTCTTGACGCCCGCGGGTTCTGACAGCGGGCGTCCACCATCCGGTTCGACCGGGTCGGACACCTCCGCGCAACCCGGGCCCGCAAACGCGGGACCGTCGTGCTACCCCCGGAGGAGCCACAATGGCCCAGGGCACCGTGAAGTGGTTCAACGCTGAGAAGGGCTTCGGCTTCATCAGCCAGGATGGCGGAGGCGCTGACGTCTTCGTGCACCACTCGGCAATCGACATCTCGGGCTACCGCACCCTCGACGAGGGCCAGCGGGTCGAGTTTAATGTCACGCAGGGCCAGAAGGGCCCGCAGGCCGAGCAGGTACGTCCCGTCTGACGTTCCACTGCCTCACAGGGGGCGGGTCGTGCGCTTGTCGCACGGCTCGCCCTTTGTCATGCATGTGCGGGGAGGCTGTGGACGAGCCGAGACTGTCGGACCCAGCCACTAGCGTTCCTGACATGCCAGCCACCGTCCCCCCCGCGCCGCCTGCGCTCCCGCTCGCCGCTGCAGCACGGGAGTGGCTGGTGCGCATCGCGGGCCAGCAGGCCGTGCTGCGCGACGACCAGGAGACGGCGATCGCGGCCCTCGTCGGCGGCCGATCGGTGGTCAACGTGCAGCGCACCGGGGCGGGCAAGAGCGCGGTCTACTGGGTAGCCACCGCCCTGCGCCGGGCCGCCGGCGCCGGGCCCACTCTGGTCGTGTCGCCGCTGCTGGCCCTGATGCGTGACCAGGTGGCCGCTGCCACCCGCGCCGGGCTAGCCGCCGCCACGATCAACTCGGCCAACCTCGAGGAGTGGGATGCGATCGAGGCCCGGCTGCTCGCCGGCGAGCTCGACGTCCTGCTCGTCAGTCCCGAGCGGCTCAACTCCTTCGGGTTCCGCGAGCGGGTACTGCCCGGCCTCGGCCACCGGCTCGGGCTGCTCGTCGTCGACGAGGCCCACTGCATCTCCGACTGGGGCAACGACTTCCGGCCCGACTACCTACGGCTGCGGCAGCTGATCGCCGCCCTACCCGCGGGCACGCCGGTGCTCGCCACCACGGCGACGGCCAACCAGCGGGTGACCGCTGACATCGCGAGCCAGGTCGGCGAACAGACCCTGACCCTGCGCGGACCGCTCGACCGCGACTCGCTCTTCCTGTCCGTCGTGCCGACAGGCTGCACCGCCGATGCCTACGCCTGGGTCGCCGATGCCCTGCCGGGGTTCGGCGGCTCGGGCATCGTCTACACCCTCACCGTCGCGGAGACGCGGCGCCTGGGAGACTTCCTGACCAGCCGCGGTTTGCGTGTCGCCGCCTACTCCTCCGACACCGCTCCCGAGGAGCGAGCGCGCCTGGAGCAGGCCCTGCTCGACGGCGAGATCACCGCCCTGGTAGCCACCAGCAGCCTGGGCATGGGGTACGACCACCCCTCGCTCGCCTTCGTGGTCCACCTCGGCGCCCCGGCGAGCCCCATCTCCTACTACCAGCAGGTCGGGCGGGCGGGGCGAGCCGTCGCGAGCGCCGCCGGAGTCATGCTGCCGACCGCCGCCGACGAGCGGATCTGGGCGTACTTCGACTCGACCGCCATGCCGCCGGAGCGCACCGTGCGGACCGTTCTCGACGCCCTCGGTGACGGGGCGCGCAGTGTCCCCGCGCTGGAAGCAGCGACCGACGTGCGCCGGGGCCGGCTCGAGACCCTGCTGAAGATCCTCGACGTCGACAGCGCGGTGGAGCGCACCCGCGACGGCTACCAGCTCACCGGCAAGCCCTGGCACTACGACGCCGACCGGTACGCAGCCGTCTCGGCCGCACGCCGGGCCGAGCAGCAGCAGATGCGCCGCTACCTCGCCGGGCAGAGCTGCCTGATGCGCCAGCTGCGCGAAGCCCTCGACGACTCCTCCGCGCAGGACTGCGGCCGCTGCACCGCGTGCACCGGCGTCGTCCCGGCACCCGCCGCGCCGACCACCGAGACCATTGCCGCCGCGGTTCAGCACCTGCGTTCGGCCGTGTCGGTGCTGGAGCCGCGCAAGATGTGGCCCACCGGGTGCGGCCGGCGCGGTCGCATCCCGGAGAACCGCCGTGCGGAACCGGGGCGGGCACTCGCTTTCGCCGAGGACCCGGGATGGGGCGAGGCGGTGCAGGCGGCCCTGGCCGGCGACTCCGAGCTCGACGACGAGCTGCTCGGCGGGCTGGTCGGGGTCCTGCGGCGCTGGGGATGGCCGGCGGGGCGCCCGGTTGCCGTCGTCGCCGTTCCGTCCCGTCGGCATACCCGGCTCGTGGCCAGTATCGGCGAGCGCCTCGCCGAGATCGGCCGGATGCAGGTAGCCGACCCCCTCGCGGTGGTGCCGTCCGCCGGGTTCGCCGACGACGCGCCTACCTCACGGGCGTCCGCGCAGTCGGCACTCAGCCGGCTGCGGCTGGGCCTGCCCACGGCTGTCCCGGACGGCCCGGTGCTGCTCGTCGACGACTACGCCCGCAGCGGGTTCACGCTGGCAGTGGCGACCGACCTGCTGCGAGAGGCCGGCTCCGGCCCGGTGTACCCGCTCGTGCTGCACAAGCGGGTGTGAGGCGCAGCTGACTTGCCCATCAGCCGTCGAGCGCGCCTCACCGGCTCAGGCCGACGCGCGGGTGTAGATCTGCTTGTCGAGTTCCAGGCAACGGTCGCGCCCCGTATGGCTGAGCAGCTGGACGTCCCAGGCCAACGCACCAGTGAGCACGTGCAGGTCGCACGACCCCGGGCGGAACTTGGCCTCGTCGCCGACCCCCGGGACGGACTGATAGGCGGCAACGGACGTCTCGGACTCGAAGAAGGTCTTGGCGAATGCGGCGGCCCGGGTCTGGCCGGGTGCCTTCGTCGCGGCGTCGTCCAGCCGGACATACAGGCTGGCGGGGTCCGGGGACATGAGCGTGCAGCCGATCAGGCCGTCGCTGGGCGCCGCGGAGGCCCACTTGTCGCTGGTCAACGTCATCATCGCCGGCAAGGGCAGCTTGGCGCAGACCTGAGCCGAGGTCGGCACGACCGGTCTTGCTGCGGGGGCGGCGCTGGACGGCTGCGCGCCGACCGACGAGGCGCTCGAGGTGCTGAGGCGCTCGAGGAACTCGACCCGCCACAGCCCGCGAGGCCCGCGCCGGCGAAGGCCGTGGCCAGGCAGACCCGGCCCACCCGGGCAGCAGCGCCTGCGGCGTGGCGCGATCTGTCACAGCGCGTCGGCGGTGAAAGAAACAAGCATGCCAGGTGAGGCCCTCCCCCTCATGGGGAGGGCGTGGCTGCCTGGGCGGAGGGTGTGGTCTCCGGCGTGGCGGCGACGGTGGGGCTGGGCGACCCGGCATCCGGCGAAGCCGAACGCGTCGGGGGGGCGGTGGGCTTGCGCGTGGGGCTAGGCGTGGTGTGCTGGGTAGGCGCCGGGCTCGGCGTGGAGGTCGGCGACGGGGTCGGCGTGAGCGTGACGGCCGGTGTCCGCACCGGCTGGTGGGTCGAGGATGAGCCACCGATGAGCGAGCCGACCGACGTACCGGTCGACGAGCCCCCGCCGACCAGGGACGACACCGGCTGTCGGGTCGCGGCCTCAATGGCTGTGATGGCGCCGATCGCGAGCGCGAAGACCAACGCGGTCACCCCGCCGATCGGCTTCCAGCGGCGCCGCAGCACAGACAGCGAGCGCGCGAGGGAGTCCCTGGGTAGCGGAAGGGGCAGCGGCAGCGGGTGAGCAGAAGATCCGCCGCCGGCAGTCCGCCGGGCCAGCGCCAGTTCCCGCAGCCGATCGTTGGTGCGGCGCAGCGACGCGCTGTAGACAGCAGACCCGACAGTCGCGATGACGCTCGCCAGAGCGGCCCCGATGACGGTGCCGGCCACGCCGAAGGACGAGGACACGACAGCAGCCGACACCGCAGCGAGCGCCGAGCCGATCACCTGCACCACGCTGACGCTGCCTGGACCGCTCCGGGCCACAGCACCGGCAGGCTCGGGTTCGTCCGTCCCCATAGGTGGCTCGGCTGCGGGCTGCGCCGAGGGTGCCAGACCCTGCAGGAGCGGGTCCGGGTCACCGGAGCGTGGGCGGTCATTGGCGCGTGCGGTGCGGTCGGGCATCAGGGCGGCGGTTCCTCCAGGTGGCCGGGCACCGTCTCGGTGCGGCTCGTCGTTCGTCGGGCGAATGAACCGGTGGCGGCTACGTGTATGACACTCCCGCAGGACCTGCTGACCGGTCAACTCCACTCTACGCCGGGTGCTAGCGATTGCAAGCACCCATCGCGGGGGGTGACGCGGTCGGCATACCTTGGCCCGGATGGCCGAGGGCAGCACGGGGCGGGGCCTTGCCGCGACCGGTCGGCGGTCGAGCATCCGCCTCTCGCGGGACGTCCCAGCGGCGCCCTGGAGCGCGCCCTCGTTGTGGCGGGCGAGCCCGGCCACCCTTGCGGTGCTGCTCGTCGGCTTGTGGCTGTTCGGCACGGGTGAGGCGCTGCTCGTCGCGGCGCGCCGCGGCACCTCACCGTGGACCGTTCTCGCCGTCGGCATCTCGCGGCACACCGTGCTGTCGGTGGGAGAGGCCACCCTGGTGATCAGCCTGGCTGTGCTCGCGGCGTGGGTTCCGCTGCGGGTGCGTCCCGGCTTCGGGAGCATCGCCAACGCCGTCGTGATCGCGCTGGCGATCGACGTGATGGGCCACGTCCTGCCGCACCCGCGTGCTCTAGGACTCCGGCTGGTGCTGGTGCTTGTCGGCATCGCGCTCACCGGAGCGGGGAGCGGGCTCTACCTGACCGCGGCAATGGGGCCCGGTCCCCGCGACGGGTGGATGACCGGGCTGCACCGCCGGTTCGGGTGGCCGATCGCCAGGGTCCGGTTTGGCATCGAGGCGGCCGCGCTCACGTGCGGCTGGCTGCTCGGCGGAACGGTCGGCATCGGCACGGCCCTGTTCGCGGTGCTTATCGGGTGGACGGTCGCCCTCGCGCTCGGCATCGTCCGCGCGGCCACCGCCGCCTGACCGCCGAGGGTTCAGGCCGCCTTGGCAGGGCTCCCGTCGGCGTCGCGCCAGAGCCCGGCCGGCGAGTCGGGGACGGCCGGCACCTCAGGCAGACCGGACGCGGTCCGCCGCATCCGGCGCAGCACCAGACCGCCGCCGGCCGCTGCGACCAGGCAGGCGACCCCGCCCAGCACCAGCCCGGCCCGGCCGCCAAAGGTGTCGGCGACAGCACCCGCGATGGGGCCGCCGATCGGGGTCGACCCGAGGAAGGCAACCGACCACAGCGCCATCACCCGGCCGCGCATCTCCGGCGCCGCCGACAGCTGCAGCGTCGCGTTGCCCAGCGACAGGAACTGCACGCTTGCCGCTCCGACGAGCGTCAGCGCCGCCATCTCCCATCCGAGGCTCGGCGCGGCTGCGGCAAGCAGGATGACGAGGCCGAACGCGGCGGCGGCGCGCACCAGCGGTCCGAGACCCGTTCGCCCCCGGCCGGCCACAGCGAGGCCGCCGACCACGGCGCCGAGACCCATCGCGGCGGTCAAGAGGCCGTAGGCCGGCGCGCCGCCGTGGAACGTCGTTCGCGCCACGACCGGCAGCACCACCTGGAACTCGTAGGCCAGCATGCCGACGACGCCCATCATGAACAGCGGTACCGCGAGCGCGGGGCTGTGCCGGACGTAGCTCAGCCCGGCGCGCAACTGGCCGGGGCGGCGGGCCGAGGGCTTCGACGGGTGCAGTCCCGCGGCATCCATCGTCGCGAGCGCGGCGATGGCGGCCAGGTAGCTCGCCGCGTTCGCGAGGAAGCAGATGCCGGTGCCCACGGTGGCGATCAGGATGCCGGCCACGGCCGGGCCGACCGCCCGCGCGGCGTTGACCAGCACGCTGTTGAGCGTGACGGCGTTGCGCAGGTCGTGGGAGTCGACCATCTCCGAGACGAACGCCTGCCGCGCGGGGTTGTCGAAGGTGGTGGCGAGGCCGAGCACGCCGGCGAGCACGAAGACCATCCACAGCTTGACCGCACCGGTGACCGTCAGCAGTCCGAGCACCATCGCGAGGGTGGCCATCACCGCCTGCACGGCGATGATCAGCCGGCGCTTGTCGACCCGGTCGATGACCACGCCGGCGTACGGGCCGAGCAGCAGCACCGGCAGCGTCTGCAGCGCGACGACCAGGCCGAGCGCCGCGCCCGAGCCGGTCAGCGTGAGCACGAGCCAGCCCTGGGCGACAGACTGCATCCAGGTGCCGGCGAGCGAGACCGCCTGGCCGGCAAAGTAGCGCCGAAAGTTCGGGATGCGCAACGCGGCGAACGTACGGCGGACTGCGCCGTCCGGGTCCGTCATCCCGTCACCTCCTTAGCAGAGGTAACTATACGCCTCCTTGCTTTCAGAGCAGCGTCTGGGTGAGCGCTCCGAGCGCGTAGGTGACGGCCATCGTCAGGGCGCCGACCGCCAGGTTGCGCAGCGCGGCGCGGCCGGTCGGGGCGGCGCCGAACCGGGCGGCGAGGTAGCCGGTGCCCCCAAGGCTGGCCAGCACGACAGCGACACAGACCTCGATGCGGACGCCGGCGGGGGGCAGCAGGATCGCCAGCAGCGAGAGCAGGCCGCCGAGCAGGAAGGACAGCGCGGACGCGCCGGCGGCCTCCCACGGGTTGACCTGGTCGTCCAGGTCGATCCCGAGCTCGGCCTCGGCGTGCGCGGCGAGCGCGTCGCGGGCGGTGAGCTCGGCGGCGACCTGGCGGGCCAGCCCGATCGACAGGCCGCGCTGCATGTAGAGGTGGGCAAGCTCGTCGAGCTCCTCGTGCGGGATCGTCTCCAGTTCCCCGCGTTGGATGTGCAGCAGCGCGTCCTGGCTGTCGCGGGCCGCCTGCACGGAGGTGAACTCCCCGCCGCCCATCGACAGTGAGCCGGCCAGCAGCCCGGACAAGCCGGTGACCGCCAGCACAATGGTGCTGGGGTGGGTCGCGGCTACCCCGACGACCAGGCCGGCGGTGCTGGTGATCCCGTCGTTGCACCCCAGCACCCCTGCGCGCAGCCGGTTCAGCCGGCTGACCGACGTCGACAACAGGTGCGCCGAGGCGTGCGCCGGCAGCGCCTCCTCGTGCCGGGGAGGCTCGGCGGCCGCCGGGGGCCAGTTCCGATCGTTCACCATCCCGTCAGTGTCCACGCGTGAAGCGGGCCGTGGCGAAGGCCGCGGGCCGGTTGGGTTGCTCCGTCTGCCCGTACAGGCCGGGCGGCGGCTGGCCGATGGCCGATGGCCGATGGCCGATGGCCGATGGCCGATGGCCGATGGCCGATGGCCGATGGCCGATGGCCGATGGCGTAAGTGTGAAAGAGCATGCACAGCGCTGACGGCGCACAGCCCATCGCCCACTGCGCGGCGTTGGGCAGCTGGCGGCGGCTGTCGCGGGCACAGCTGCCGCTCGTGTCGTACTACGCGCTGTACGTGTTCTGGTACTTCGCGAGCGGCTCGACTGGACACGTCCGCACTTTTCGTTTCCGACGTGGCCTACCTGCCGCTGGGGGTCGCCGGGCTGGTGCTGTCGCTGCGTGCTGCCCGGCGGGCGAGCAGCCGCCGGGACCGCACCGTGTGGCTGCTGATCGCGCTGGCCCTGGCCTTCCGGGCCTGGGGCGAAGGGGCCTGGTGGTGGCTGGAGGCGATTCGCGACCAGTCGCCGTTCCCGTCGGTCGCCGACGTCGGCTACTTCGGGTTCTACCCGGTGCTGATCATCGCGGTGGCGGCGCTGCCGACGAGGCCGCAGAGCCGCCGCGCCTCGGTGGGCGACCTGCTCGACGTGCTGGCGATGGTCGGCGGGGCGTTCATGGTCATCTGGTACCTCGGGGCTGGGCGCAGCGTTGCAGGGCGGCGTCGGCAACCTCGAGCAGGCCCCGAACGTCGCCTACCCGGTGTGGGATCTGCTGCAAGAGCACCATCGCCCTGTCGCACGCGCTGGGTGTTCCCATGGTCGCCGAAGGAGTCGAGGACCAGATCACCTGCGACGTGCTCGCCGGATTCGGCTGCGACATCGCGCAGGGCTATCACCTGGCCCGGCCCATGCCCGCTGCCCAGCTCGCCCACTGGCTCGAGCAGCGCACCACCTTGGCCCGGGGGAGCTGTTCCTCATGGCAGGTGAGCGCGGCGTCCACCTGCAGGGCCTGGATGCTGCCGCCGGCAGCTGCCAGCGGACCCCGGGCAGGTAGAGCAGGGCCGCCCGGTCGGCCAGCAGCGCAGCGGTCGGGGTTTGGCGGTGCGACCGGTTCGGGCCGGTGGCCCGCGGCTGAGACCTCCACCCAGCGGGTCGCGTCGGCCGCCGTCGCCGTCGGACGGCAAGCGCGGCCGGGTCACCGACCAGAACCGTGAGAGCTTCCGCCGACCCGGTGCTCGAGCCAGCCGCAGTAGGTAACGGCCCCGCGCCTCACCCCATGTGCGGGTAAGCGTGGTCGGTGGCCGGGACGAACGTCTCCTTGATCGAGCGGGGGCTGGTCCAGCGCTGCAGATTCAGCGCGGAGCCGGCCTTGTCGTTGGTGCCGCTGGAGCGCCCGCCGCCGAAGGGCTGCTGCCCGACGACCGCGCCGGTGGGCTTGTCGTTGACGTAGATGTTGCCGGCGGCGAACCGCAGCCGGGCGAGCGCGGTCGCGACGGCGGCGCGGTCCTGGGCAACCACCGAGCCGGTCAGGGCATAGGGCGTGGCGGTGTCGATCATCTCGAGCACGCGGTCATACTGGTCGTCCTCGTACACGTGCACGGCGAGCACGGGCCCGAAGTACTCCGTCGTGAAAGCCTCGTCGTCCGGGTCGGCGCCCTCGAGCAGGGTCGGGCGCACGAACCAGCCCTCGCTGTCGTCGCACGTCCCGCCGGCCAGCACGCGGATCGACGGTGTGGCAGCCGCCCGGAGAAGCGCGTCCCGCAGCCGGGCGAAGGACCTGGCGTCGATGACGGCACCGGTGAAGGCGGAGAAGTCCGTCGTCGGGTCCCCGATGCGCAGCGCGTCGACCTGGGCCGCGAGATCATCGCGGATGCGCTCCCACACGGAGCGGGCGACGTAGGCCCGCGAGGCCGCCGAGCACTTCTGCCCCGAGTAGTCGAACGCGCCCCGAATCAGCGCCGTCCGCAGCACGGCCGGGTCGGCAGAGGCGTGGGCGACGACGAAGTCCTTGCCACCGGTCTCACCGACCAGCCGCGGGTAGGTGCGGTAGCACTCGACGCCCTCGCCGACGGTGCGCCACAGGTGGCGGAAGGTCGCTGTCGAGCCCGTGAAGTGGATACCGGCGAGAGCCGGATGGTCGAGCGCGACCTCGGAGACGGCCTGCCCATCACCGGTCAGCAAGTTGATCACGCCGGGCGGCAGGCCGGCCGCGGTGAGCAGCTGCATGGTCAGGTGGGCCGCGAACTGCTGGGCCGGTGACGGCTTCCAGAGCACAACGTTGCCCATCAGCGCGGGTGCGGTGGCGAGGTTGCCCGCGATCGCCGTGAAGTTGAAGGGTGTGATGGCGTAGACGAAGCCCTCGAGGGGCCGGTGGTCGGTGCGGTTCCACACGCCCCGCGTCGACTGCGGCTGCTCGCTGCGGATCTGCCCGGCGAACGACACGTTGTACCGCCAGAAGTCGATCAGCTCGCAGGCGCTGTCGATCTCGGCCTGGTAGCAGGTCTTGGACTGCCCAAGCATGGTGGCCGCGTTCAGGGTCTGGCGCCACGGCCCAGCGAGCAGGTCGGCCGCCTTGAGGAAGACGGCGGCGCGGTCGTCGAACGACGTCTCCCGCCACGCCTTCGCCGCGGCCAGCGCTGCGTCGATGGCGGACTGGGCATCGCCCTGCGTTGCGGTGCCGAACGTGCCGAGCACCGAGCGGTGGGCGTGCGGCTGGACGACGTCGACGCGCTCACCACCGCCCATCCGCTGCTTGCCGTCGATCGTCATAGGCAGCTCTGCCGGGCTGCCGGCGAGCTCCTTGATGCGGTCCTGCAGAGCCTCGCGTTCGGCGCTGCCCGGTGCGTAGTCCAGCACTGGCTCGTTGATGGGTGGCGGTGTGGTGGTCACGGCATCGAGCACGACAGCTCCTCGACGATCACGGGGCGGGGCTACCCCGAGGCAGATTGCCCGGGGGCGAACGAGCGAAGAAAGAAGGCGACGTTGGCCGGGCGCTCGGCCAGGCGGCGCATGAAATAGCCGTACCAGTCGTCGCCATAGGGGACGTAGACGCGCATCTGCCGGCCGGTGGCGGCGATCCAGCGCTGCTCGTTGGTGCGGACGCCGTACAGCATCTGGAACTCGAAGGAGTCCGAGCGGCGCGCGGTCTGGACGGCGAGCTGTTCGGTGCGGCTGATCAGCGCGGGGTCGTGGGTTGCAATCATCGGGTAGCCCTCGCCCGTCATGAGGATGTCCAGGCAGCGCTCGAAGGCGCTGTCGACATCGGCCTTGCGGGTGTGCGCTACCGACTCCGGCTCGGCGTAGGCGCCCTTGACCAGCCGCACGCGGGAGCCGGGGTGGGTGAGGTCGCGGCAGTCGGACTCGGTGCGCCGCAGGCACGACTGGACGGCGACCCCGACCCACGGGAAGTCCTCGCGCAGCGAGCGCACGACGGACAGCGTCGAGTCGACCGTCGTGTGGTCCTCCATGTCGATCGTCACAGTGGTGCCCGCGCGCTGCGCCTCCGCGCAGACCGTTCGCGCTGCCTCCAACGCTCGCCGCTCCCCGTCGTCGGCAAGCGCCTGCCCGAGCGCCGACAGCTTCACCGACACCTCGGCGCGGGCGCCGAAGCCGTGCTCGTGCAGCGCCGACAGCAGCGCGCGGTAGTCCGAGACTGTCTGTGCGATGCCAGCCGGGCTGGTGGTCTGCTCTCCGAGGCGGTCGATCGTCACCGCCAGCCCGTCCCCGGTGAGCCGCGTCGTCGCGTCGAGCACGCTGTCCATCGACTCGCCGGCGACGAACCTGGCAACGACCCGCCTGCTCACCGGGGCGCGGCTGACCAGGCTCCGCGCGGCCGGGCTGCGGGCGGCGGCAAGCAGGAGCGGGTTGGGCACGGCACCTCCTCGCGGCTGCTGCTGACGATAACTGGCAGCATCTGCGCCGGGCTCAGGCTGCGACCATTCCGGCGGCATGCAGCACGCCCGCTGCCGCGGTCGGGTGTCTCACGCGAAGAACCCGAACCACACCATGGGGATCGCCCCGGTGGCCAGGCAGTAGATCGCGAATGGCCGCAATGTGCGGCTGACGAAGTAGCGGCTTAGCCCGGGCCTTTCACGCCGCTCGGGTCCGGCCGTGCGTTGATCACACGAAAAGTGCTCCTGACCAGCAAGAATAGGTCTTGTCGAGGGACCGTTTCGAGCTGAAGCAGGAGCACCTTTCTGGTG
>JAABUP010002428.1_pt1 | contig 36085 bp, 50 predicted proteins | sample 5559201 | NCBI WGS metagenome assembly JAABUP01 (sample SAMN10711887, study PRJNA513373) | rock metagenome | isolation source: Antarctica rocks | place: Antarctica
AATGCAGAAAAGGCTGAAGCACAGAAGCATGCTGATGCCAATGCTGGCAAGGCTGAACAGGCAGCAATTGCCAGTCAGTCTAAGCCTAGGCCAAAGGGCCGCCAGGCTGTGTCCACTAGGACAGCTGTGGCTCAGACACAAAGTCAAAACCGTCAGGCCCGAGTCACAGTCAAGGACAAAGTCTCAGCCAATGGTCATGTGAAGGCGCAGGTGCCTAGGAGGTTTGCCTTTTGAACACTTGACAGCTGCCAAAGTATGAAGGGCCTGCTTTTCAACGTTTCCCTCTTTGTTTTGATGCTGAGCAACTGGGCCATCAATGACGCACTGTGTGCTCATTTCCAAGCAACAGTTTCAATTGTTTAAGATACATGTGTGTGTGACGTGGAGCAAGTCCTAGAGACGAACATAACATTCCATCTCATTTGTGGTGACAAATTCACATTGCTCGATTTGCGACAACTCTGCTTGGGCATAAGATGAATGAAAGCTTTATGCATCTTGGTTTGTGGACCCCACGACACCTATTGCTTGAAAGCATGCAATTACACTTGAGTCAGAGACACCCATGGGAAGATTTGTGCATGTTTCTGCTTATCTCTTGGATATGCACAACAGCATATCTAGGCAGTCCGGCACCCCCTGAACTTTAGGGATCCACACCATGCTTTGTATGCTATGCAACATGCCGCCTGCCAGTTCCGATTCCTCGTAATCGGGCATCGTAATCGCTGCGCATAAGTCCCTGCACAGCAGAGTAAACGCTGTGTGTGCAATCTGCAAAGATGGCGTTGGCGTTTCTGAGAAGTAGTCTCAGGACTTCCGCCGGATTTCAACGCGCTGCAATCTGGCAGCACCACTCAGGTGAGGATTGTTTTGCGTAAATCTGTCAAAGTTGCTTGTTTGACCGCATTGCGACACGCTGTCACCAATGCTGTCCGCATACTGACGTCGAGCGTCGTCCTCAATGTGCACTTTCTGCCATCGTCCCAGGAGGGAGTAAGTCCTTCAGGACGACCACATCAGCGAAGCGCGAGCATGCTGAAACAGACAGCCTGGACCAGAAGGATCTCACTGAGCAAAAGGGGTACGGACCAGTCTGCACGTGAAATTTACCGTCGAGATATTGAGACGCAGCTAACAGTACGGAAAGCACAGCATACCAGCGACTGCCTGTGCATGCAGGGATGTCAAGCCTGGTTATTCAGCCAGCTCAACTGACCAGGATGTATCGGTGTTCTTCCGACCACAAAAGGTCGGTGCTTACGAGGTGCCAAACAGATTGGTGTATGCACCCTTGACCCGCTGCAGAGCCATCGACTCAAATCCCCAGAAGAACATGGTTGAGTACTACAGAGGGGAGCTGGTTCAGAGGGTGGCCTCGTCATTGCAGAAGGCACAGTCATTTCTGACACAGGCTTTGGGTAGGAGCCTCTGGCAGTGCAGTCTGTGGCACTGTGCCATGTGCTGACCATAAGCTGACAATATCTTCTCCTTGCAGCTATTCTCACGTCCCAGGCATTTTCACCAAGACACACATTGAAAGATGGCAGGACGTCACCAAAGCCTGCAAAGATGCAGGGGGGCTGTTCTTCTGCCAACTATGGCATGTTGGCAGGTCCTCTCATGCAGGTGACTGCTGCTGCCCATCGAGTGTACTGCAAGTATGCTTGCCTGCCTGACCAATAAACCCAGTCTGCTTCAACCCTCTTCTTAACTACGCCCTTTTGCATTTCCATGCTGGCATTGCTTGTCTTCTGCAATCCACTTTTCTCATGCACACAACAATCTGTGACGCTGAAACTCGATGCTTTGCATGCTTTACATGACATGAGCTTTCAATGTCTGCAGACTTCCAGCCAAACAAGGCGGCACCCATGTCTTCTGCAGCCGTGGCAGCAGAGGGCGACATCTTCACACCAGACGGCTCCAAGCCTCACAGCACGCCAAAGGCTTTGGACAAAGCAGGCATTGCCAAGGCATGTTTGTCTCTCTCTCACACTACTTACTGTTTGCCTTGTCATCCCTGAATCTCACCCCATGTTTTGTTCATCATGCTCGTATGCCTCTTTCAAGCCCTTGCCAACTGTTTATGGGCAGGCATGCACCTCACCTGCAAGTAAATCGTACTCGCAACAGCCACCTCAGCATTGCATTGCAGCCAACATCAGCCTTTTGTTGTCAAGTAACAGTACCAAGTACATGCTGCATTCTGCCCTCTAGATTGCATCGGTGACAGATCCTTTTGGCCAACATTATCAGCAGTTACATCAATTACAAGTTCATGACTGAACAGCAACAGGTCAGGTTTGCTGCCTGCTGGTAGCAGCAACAAGTCTGTGCAACATGTCAGCCTCTGGTCTGCACATGTGGTCAGTGGAATTTTTAGAAGCCCCTTGGTCAGTGGAATTTTTAGAAGGCAGTGGAATTTTTAGAAGCCCCTGATGAAACTCTCAATGACCATGATTGCTGGTGACCGCAGATTGTAGATGAGTTCCGGCAAGCTGCACGAAACGCCATAGATGCAGGCTTCAATGGTGTGGAGATTCATGGTGCCAATGTAAGCCTGTGTCCCAGACACACCCCTCATGTTTTATGATTAGCATTGCGGTGTGTTAACACAATTTCATGATGTATGCAGTGCCATGCACAGTGGCTATTCCATGTGCTGGTCCTTGGCAACGCTGCTTGCTGCATGAAGTGCATACTACTTCTGCCATCATGTGTGCTGACTGTGCTGGCCGCAGGTGAGTCCATCAGCAGTATATGCACAGTCTCAAAACTCAACCACTGCAGCTCCTGACGGTACAGCCTAAAACTGCATCTGTGTTTCAACATGTCGTCAGCACATGCATGCTGCTATGCATGTCTGTGCTCATTCAACCTCACACTGACCTTGCTGGCTGCAACAGGGGTACATCATTGACCAGTTCATCAAGCCAACACCCAACAACCGCACTGATGAGTATGGTGGCAGCATTGAGAACCGGTGCCGCTTATGTTTGGAGATTGTCAAGGCAGTCACAGATGAGATTGGTGCTGACAAGGTTGGCATCAGGTATGACTGTTGCTTCATGTTGTTACATCATGTGCACTCCATGCATTGAAATCATGTTCTCAAATCATTTTCTTTTGTATGGCAGTCTGCTCTCAACTTTAGCTGTGCTTTGTGTTGTTACACCATGCACATTGCATGCATTGACATCATACTCTCAACTCTGTTCTTTGGTATGGCAATATGTTCTTGAGTTTAGCTGCCAGGTCTGTTGAGTTACACCATGCGCACTGCATGCATTGACATGATATCCTCAGCTCTCTGTTCCTTTGTTAGGCAAAAGGCTCTCAAATGCAGCTGCCATCTGCTTTTACATTGTCATGAACCACATGAATGTGCTGCGTTTCAGTCAGCGGCTGAGTGTGTCACCTGCATTTCAGTCAAGCCATCTTAGGTGCCACTTGCTGTTTCCAGGCTGTCACCATATGGTGAGTTTGGCTCTGTAGCAGATGACAAGCCAAATGCAACCAACCGGTACCTGACCGAGCAGCTGAACAAGTTCGGCTTGGCATACCTTCACATGGTTGAGCCCAGGATTGCTGGCAACACCGAGGTTGATGTCACCGACAAGACCTACAACCTGAGCCATTTCAGAAAGCTTTTTGATGGCACCTTCATAGCTGCTGGTAAGCTCCCGCAACACCAGGACCCATACAGGGGTTGCCCGACACAATCAGTGCACAGGCTTGTGCGGTTCAGCAGCTCAGCAGTGTTGCTCTGTGTGTTGCTGAAGTGCGCAGAGCAGTTTTGTGAGGTTTCAGGGTCCTGTTCTTTGAAGACAGACTTTGACACAAACTGCTGCATATTGTGCATCTTCAGGACTTTTGCTGTGCATACCATCATTGGTTTGGAGAGAGCCCAAGCTGTGCTGTGCTGTCCTGCAGGCGGGTACAACCGTGAGCGTGCAATTGAGGCCCTGCAGAAGGATCATGCAGACTTGATTTGCTTTGGGCGACATTACCTCGCCAATCCTGACCTTCCTAAGCGTTTCAGGGAGCATGCTGAGCTGAACTCATACAACAGGGACACGTTCTACACCAATGATGATGCTGGTTACATTGACTACCCTTTCTTGGAGGACGGTATCAAGAAGTAGACTCCTTGGACCGGTTGTGAGAGCAAGCTTGTGTGATTGGTTGTGTAGCAACAGAAGTGTGCAGTAATGAGTCATGATAAGAGTGTCAGCCAAGGTTAGTAGTTTGGCGGCACCTGATTTCTGCATTTCATTCTTTTCATTAGCACATTTATGCTTATAGTGCTGTGCAACGGAGCAGATTGAGCTGTGTGTGTCCTGTCTGTGTGGATTTGGGTCGAAAGCTCAGAAGCATATGCATGCAACAAAAGTTTTTGGTGCGCAACAAAGTACAATACAAAGCTGAATGTTACCCTTTGTCTGGTACGTTGCTGACATATGGCAAGCGTGACTGCAATCAAGATAAGGCAGTATGCCTCGCAGTGCAGTTTTGCAATGCATAAGGCTGGCAAAGCATTGCCATGGCACTTACTTCGACCAGTCAACATACGGTGCGTGGATGCACAGTACCTGGGTGCACGATGCAGCACCCCTCGTCCAAACATGACATCTCTGAACCCACAGCGAAGTGTGATTCAACATTGAGCTCTCTGTAACGTTGACATTGAAGATGTCAACTTGCAAGTTGTCGCATCATGCTGTATACTCAAAAACAAAGGCAGGAAAACAGCAGGTTGTATGCATCACTGCTTTCAAGTCACTGCATCACTGCTTTCAAGTCACTGCATCACTCTCGCGCTCTATATGGTATTGCAAAGCCATACTTATCACCAGGCTTGGCACACTCATATGTGCACTGCTTTGTACATGATTTGGACAGCTTGTCCTTGGTCTTGCCATCTATGCTGTAGCCTGTCAGCCTGCTGTCTCTATCAGCATACTCATTGAGAGCAGCTGTGCATGCTTGAGCGCAAGATGCGTTGCATGTCAATTGCAGGTCTGGGCCTGTTCTTTTGCTGCATAGCTGGTTGTCAGCAGCATCGGTCTGCAGCACAACAGCAGCAGGTTGAGACAGGCATGTGGGCTGTCTGCCACATGCAGACACAGTATTGGGTCTTGACAGCAAGCACATGCTTAGATGCATCTGCCATCCGCCTGTGTATAGCAACTGTCACATCATCTGCATGGCATATACACTAAATGCAGAACAAACAGCTAGCACGATTGCCAATAACTGTGAAGCTGCCCGACTTGCCGATGCCAGGCTACTACTCTGGTTGTGTTGTGCGCGCAAGCTTTGTACGCATGACTTGGGGTCTGAAGAGCACCTTTGCTGATTCTGGCAGGTTGTCAAACTGCTTGGTCTGCTGCCCTATGGCGACACCACTGACGCAAGTTGTAGTGGTGAAGCCCTTCTTGCGCGAAATGACCTTGGTGCCTTCTAAAATCTCAATCAGAAACTTCTTTCTGCATGCATGTAGCTGACAATGTTGCATGTGTTTGGTATGCATGCAGCTGACAATGTTGCATGTGTTTGGTATGCACGTAGTTGACAATGTTGCATGTGCTTGGTATGCATTCAGTTGACAATGTTGCATGTGTTTGGTATGCATGCAACTGACCATGTTGCATATGTTTGGTATGCATGCAGCGGGAACACTGCTCTGCAGCAGTGAGCATGTTCCTAGGGCAAACTGACACAGTGACAGTGCAAAATGCATTCAGAAGGGTGATTGCTGCAGACTGCATGGTCATGCCTCGCACTTGGGGATGGCAGTAGTTCTGAATGCAAGCACATCAGAGGGTAGACAATGCAGTTACCTTGTGTTTCCAAACAGAGTGAACGGATTTACTGGGTCATTTTGATCGCTGAATGATGCCTCGGCAAGGTCGAGTTGGGAACATGTGGTGTTCTGGGATGACGTGCTCCCAGCTACAGAAGATGCTGGTGCTATATATGCCTGCAGCAGCCCAGAAGTTGGAGCAAGCCAATTTTGCAGCGGAGTCAGCAATGCTGTCATAAAATGCATTCATATTTGATGCAGCCCCTCAAAGGCTATATGCATTTTTGTTGACATCCAGGTGGACCTGAGCTCTCACAAGTCATCATGCATTAACTTGAATGGTGGTGGTACCTAGCATTGGCAGGTCTGCAGCTACACATGGTGCAGCAAGGAGTACCAGGCTTGCTCCTATTACTCCCAAGTGTTGACCGGCTAGTTTGCGACCAGTTGAAATCAAGCATAAAACCACAGAGGGGTTCTCGATACAGGCTGCTTTTGTTAATCCAGGCAAGAGGCGCAGCAGCGACAAGGGCCGCTTGTTGGTCCTGGGCAGCTTGCATGCATATCGATCAAGGCGTGCACGACTGCGAGAAAACGATGTACTGCGTGAATCGGATGGTCTTGCAAGAACTAGATGGGCTCTTGGATGCAAGCTCGTCAACTTTGTACGAGGTGCAAGGCTTGCTTGCGGTCTGTCAAGTGTACAGGTGTCGGTCGAGGTCGCACCGCTGATTCTGACAGATGGTTGGACTACGAAGCACATGCACTGCGACAGCTTTATTTGTAAGGAAAGGCCAGATCCCTTGATGAATCACGGGTCGCAAAGTGCAGGTGAGCCTTGTATGACCAGGTCAACATGCAGGAATCTGAACACGATAACAGGCTGCTGGCTGTTTGAGCAAGTCATTTTTTTGAACACGAAATCCCTGATGAGAAGATCAGACAAGCGGTCTTGCGCATAGTCTCCGTACGTCAACGACAGCGAGAGAAGTGGCTTTGCAGACTTGTTGTGACATTTTCTGTAACGAACCAGCTAGCAGCAGACTGTTCACTGTCTATATATTGGCATAGACTTGACAAAGTCCTTCTTTTGGCTCTCTGTGACTTGTGGACCTTCTGAACTGCTTGGGGAGGCTTCTCTGAACTTGCGCCTGCTGCCGCAGCCTAGGCTAGTCCTTGTGTCGACTCCAGTCTCAGCATTCACTCCATCAGCATAGCGGCACATGGCCTACGAGCACAGCAATGCACTCAAGCTCAGAAACAACACAAGGAGAAATGCAGTCTTGTGTGCTTGTGGGTTGCCCTGGGAGGCAGATCAGTGGTTCAGAACATTTGCAAACAGGCACAGCAAGCTTCCCCAACAGTGCCCTGTGCCACAGGGAAGCATTTGAGGTGATAGCCAAGACAGTGAAAGAGGCACACACATTGAGGCATGCAAGGCACATGCTGATTGATGGTCTTACAATCTGCTGAGACTTGTCAACCAGAGCGTTGGTGAAGTCTGCCCCTGTAATGTTGGCTCCACCAAAGTCAGTCCTGCAACAGGGTGGCCATGTTGACGCATTGTTTTTGTTATACGAGCGGCCCACTTAATCATCATGGCAATCGAGCAGACTGAGACCTTGTAAAGATAGTTCTGCTCAGGTTTGCATTCTTCAGGTTTGCCCCATTGAGAACAGCCCTGTCAAATAGGACATCACTCAGGTCTGCATCCTGCACAACAGAGTTTACTGACCTCAGCTAAGTTGTATGTACATGACTAGATGGGCATGCAAAAACAACAAGCTGCAAGGTCAAAAGGCACTTTCGGCTGTGTCACCTCAAAATTTGCGTTGGCTGTCACAGCTTTGATGAAGTAAGCGCCCTGCAACTTGGCACCTTTGAAGCTGGCATTGCGAGCATCTGCTGAGGTGAAGTTAGACCGCCTGAGATCCTGTGTTCAAGAGTTCAGACTGATTCGGCAATGCTAGGCCAGAAAGGGCTGTGAGGGCACCATCAGCTGGAAGGCCAGCAAGCCCAAAGTAGAGTCGTTCATCACATGCAACAGCAGGTAAATGCACCTGTCCGGAAAAGTCTTTCCCTCTTAGCTCAGCTTCCCCGAACTGTGCAGCAGTGCCCACGCCGAACTCTCCGCCGGCGGCAGCCTCAAACCTGTTGAGGTCTGCAGACGCGGGCTGACATGTGAACAGGCTGAGCGAGAGAAATGCCGCTGCAGCTCCCCTGAGAGCTTTATCTGTAGTGGTGATCTCCGCACGAGACGCTGACAGACGGCAAGCACAAGATCCTCTGCTGTGCTGCGAAGAACAAAGACGACGCGACTGAAAGTTCTGGCGGAGCTGGGTCAATGGAGTGCCCACGGCAGGCGTTTTGACTATTTGAGAAGCCATGCAGGCTTCAGGGAAGCGACTCCGACCGCTTTGGCGCCAGTAAAAAATCGAACGTATGTGAGAGGTCACAAGTTACAAACAGCGAGCCTAGAGCACTCAGTCGAGACATACAACAATCAGCGAGCGTCAGGTTCACGATGGCCTTGCAAATCAATTAGATCGAAAAAGCATCGCGTGCGTTACAGACGTAACGCTTTGTCGTCTTTCAGGCATTGTTGAGGTGAAAGCTTCATTTGAACCCGCGTATTGCGACATGGCTGCCCATGACCTGCGCGTTCGAGAGCAGCACCGTGAACTGCTAAGAGGGGCAGGATTTCCTTACTGCGACGACCACGCACAAGAGCCAGATCTGACTCTGAGGCAGGCCCAGCAGACGCTGGCGGAGCCCAACACGGCTCCTTTACAGGACCTGATATGTCAAGGCGTCGGCAATTCAAGCTGTGATCACGATTTACATCAGAACATAAGTGCGAAACCTTCAGCAATGCACTGCTTGTGCTGTAGCAGGCGAAAATCTGTATAATCTGCTTTAAGGAGCTAACGCACGCAGGCAACACCTTATCAGAAGACGCAGACTTTTGGAGCAGTACAGGGTCCGGTCCCAGGCATGAAGAGCACTTAGTGTACCGGCTTGCATCTCCCCAGTGCGCTGTTCTTGCTGTACAAATTGCTGTTTATAGAGCCCGATACCAGTTGGGGTAAGGCAAGAATGACGTCTGTTTTATACAGAAAAAATCATTTCTCCTAAGGTAGCTGCCACTTCCCACCTCCACGCAACACTGGCTGATGTTTGTGCAGAGCCCCGCTGTACCCTCCAAAGACAGTAAGTTTTGAAATTGGCTTCTCTAAGGATCGTCTACAGCCTGTCCCAGGACTTTACCAAGTCCACCTGACAGACAGCATCCAGACATTTCTCCTGCCCCCAAGTTCACCTGTTGGACATTTCCTGAAGGTCATCATGTGCGGCAAGGTGCAACAGCAGTTTGAAGACAGGCAGTATTTTACAGCAATTCGACGAGTAAAAGCTGTTGGGTGGTGCATATTGTCAGAACAAATTTTCCGGGCACATCAGCTGATGCAAAGCAAACACCTCTGCCTGGGTCAGCTGTTCACCATGCCTGCCACTACAGAGCAGCATGTTTTGGAGCTTATCCCGCATGACAGGTATGTGCATGTACAAAGGTGATGCGGCATGTGTATGTTTGCGCTTCCTGATGCCATGACCAGTCAGAAACAGCATGGAACACAATTTTGAGCCCCATCTTCATGCAGGGACATGCAGCCATATGCAGCAGAGCACTCTCACGCAGCCAGTGAGTTTGATCTGAGCTCTGTTGACTCCATACAGACTGCTCAGACATCCCATCAGTCTAGTTCATTTGCAGCAGCGCATGGTGCTGCATTCGAGCCAGGCAGGCAGACCAAAGACTATGACTGTGCAGCAGTACAGGGCATCAACAGTGACCTCTCAGAGCTTTTGTCTATATGTGAGCGTACCTCAGGAGTCTTGTACTGTGACCAGACTCACGAAACATGATATGGTAATGAGCATGGCAAATGTCACACACAACTGCTCGGAAATACAGTAACACCAGCAGGGCGTCGCTGCGGAAGATGACCTCAACGGCATGCATACACATGCCTCATTGATCAAGAGCTTTTTTGACAGCACGATGCACCGGCAAGGCCGTGGGCAATCCCAGAATACCGTCAACTGCATACAGCATGGAACACTACATGTTGGGCGCTGCCTTTCATTGCTGCTAATTGTACAACAAGCTGAACTGTCAATAAGATCTGCTTGGCAAATCACGCACACACCATGATCATACAGTATCATATAAGAAAAGCACACAAAGTTACACGTTGATTGATGGCAACAGCGTTATCTAGGTAATTGGCATGCTGCAACATACCAGCTAGGAAGCCTTTGACAGACAAGTCTATTGGGCAATGACTAAGACCAGTACAACAACAACAATGATGACAATGGTCAGAAGTATGAACTTCCTATTCCGAGCTGCTCGCTGATACTTGTCGGCCTTGACAATTTCTTGGCCAGCCTGCTCTGTTCTGAGCTCATAAGTTGACACATTGGCATCGATGTCGTCAATCTGCAGGCCTTGATCATGTACCAGAACAGCCATGTCCTGCAGGGGCACTGACCAACATGACACCATTTGCTGAAAGTGATCACATAAGTGAGATGCTCTGCAACAGCACTCAGGCATATGCTCTAGTCCAAAGTACTGGCTGCGCATGAACCTCAAGACTTTTGCTAAAGGACGTCGTGGTACTTACTGGACAAGATGAAGGCTTTGCCGTACCAGGACAGGCAATGTTGAGCTGGACATGGATCATGCCGGGATGGCAGCCTTTCTGTTGCAATAGGCTCATTGACATGGCAGCTGCAAGCAATGCATCAGGCAAAAACAGCAAAATGACTACTTTGCTGTTCAGTCAAGAAACCTTGCAGTAGGCACGACCGCAGGTTCTGCATAGAGCTTGAATGTACCTGAAACATTTCTTGGATGTCTTGTATGTTTCGCTGAATGTCCTGTATGCCTTCATCTCGCTCATCAATGAGGGCGTCATTATACTGCAGCCGGCTTTCCAGAACAAGCCTCTCCTGCTGTTGCTGCTGCTGCTGCATCAGCGCTTGATGCTCATCAGCATTAACTCCAGACTCGAGATCCAGCGCTGCAGGGACTGCTGTCTGCTTGGCCTCTTTGGGCAGACTGGCTGCCTCCTTGCTTTTGGCTACCTTCAATGTCGTCTGCAGGTCCTTGAGGGTTGCCTGCATAGAGTTACAACAGTTGGGCAGACAATGCTTATGTGTGTGTGGGCTCATGTGAGCAGGCATCATGTAGGAGGGCAATGGCATGAGCCTCAGCTCCGACGAACTGCAACCGCATTGATGAAAAATGACACAGTGCCAGACAACATTCAGGTGTGTGCATGCATGCGACGGCATGTAGCTCTACATCTTTGCCAAGTGATCCAGGCATGGCATGCAGCTATGCAAAATGTTGCCCCGAGGGAGCTCTACATACATAGCAGGCATAAGACGCCCAATGCATGTTCCGCTGCATGTCATGATTTGCTGCGCACAAAAGGCACACCTCAAAGCTGCTGACAAGCCGGCCAGTCTGTTGTGTCTTTTGCTCAGCATGAAGCGCGTTCAACCTCTGACCGATGGATTTTGCTGAGCTGGTTGTGTTCTGGTTGGCTTCTGCTATTTTCTGCCTTAGCTTAACAGTGTCTTGTGCAGTACCTAGCCTGTCAACGTCCCTTCTCAGTTGTGTTACCTGAGTGCTCAACCCAAACAGCTGCTGCTGTACTTCCCGAGTTGCCTGCAAAACGCCAGGGCTAGCCAACTTAGGCAAACAGTCGTAGTCAGGGCACTACATGCTGTTGCAGTGTGTTGCAAACTCCAGCAGGGTACCTTGTCGTTACCATCCTGCTGTGGGGATGAATACGGGCGCAGCTCTTTGCCATCTCTAGCTACATCCTATAGTTTCACCAGAAACAACAAGCTTGTTGCCGACCTGAACGCTGCTCAAGTGCAAAAGGTAAACATGAGCAGTGAAACCGATCATCTCACCGCATAGCTCATGCAGACAGACAGACTGTGCAGTCCCGCTTAGGGTGCGCTGAATTAAACTGATCGCCCAGCTTCGAAACTGGCGTGTATGGGAGCGTGCAAACGTGCAACACTTCTAACGTCTCAACACACTGCTTTCTGCTTGGCAATTGGTACACTCAATGCGAACAAAGGGACAAGACGTCTATAGAGGTGTAACTTCTACCATGCTGAAGAAGCTGATCAGCTCATGAGTATGTTTGTTGACAGAGCAACAGTAGGGTCCGGAGTTCTGCCAGGGTAATGCTGACTCAGATGCTGACTGTAGAATGGAATTTCGATGGCCAGGTCACATGGATATATCCTGCCTATCATTCCATGTTGGAACAGCATGAAACCGCATTTCACGCATAATCCTCAAAAGCTGCTGGCCATGCATGGCCGTGGCTGCATGTCACTCAACTGCTATCAATAATATTGTCATTCCCTAGCGGCCCTCAATTTTCTTGAACGTGTGCTGGGCAGCAGTGGGGCGCAACTTGGATTCAGCACGACAGATATCATCATTACAGTCATAGCTCTTCTCAATTCAAACTTGAGCGAGAGATCAGGTAGATTTTGAACGCATCACCTACAGATGCCATCAGGTGTCACCCACATTCAGGCTTTGTACTCACCTCATTTGCCATATGCACACGTTTATATTGTACAATGCAGAGCTGGCAAATAATCGGCTGGCAGCAATTGCAGGTCATGGTGTCCTACCGTAGTAGTACTGTACAGATGTCATCTGACACCAACTTCTTCTATCGTGTGACGATTCGTGTCCCCAAATTGCCAGATGCTGGGATCGCGAGTTGTGAGCATCTTCATCACCAGGAGGCAATTCGTGCATGCAGTTGTCACACGCTCGATCGTCGTCGATGCTGCACTAGACTCGACAAAGTTGATCATGCGCGGGTGATCCTCAGATAGCAGGCTGCAAGCGTCTTGGGCAGGGCGTGTCACGCAAACGATGCTAAGTCACCCTTTGTAGTAGTGACCCGTAGCGCAGTTCAGATACATGTTCAGCTATGGAGTATTTGTCAGCAGAATTGCCTGCGAAGTACAAGCACGCCGTAGGACGGTACGGCGAATCTTTCACCGCTGTGACGTCTGCAGATGTACCACCTGTTTACCTTAAACCCTTCATACTTGTGTGGTTCGAGAGTCTGAATCGATCTGGGTGTTGCAGGGAGAAGCTGAGTCCCACAGAGGTCTCAACGCTGCACTCAGCAGTAAGTAGTTGCACCTTAGTGTGCTGTGCTTCTGACCCCTGTTTGTGGTTGTCACTCTGCAAGTGAAGCAATGAAGGCCAGCCTGATGCACATGCCAGCATGCAGGTATGGAGGAATCAGCCTGAATACTTAGGACAACTTTTGGAGCAAGGTGCAGCAGCAGATGCACAAGATGGAGAGTCCGGCTGGTAGGTTTTCTGTTGATGCCAGTTGCAATTTCATGTGGGAAATGCAGACTGTTCACATATCATGCTTCAATGGGCAGGACGGCGCTGCACAGAGCTTTCTATTGGGGAAACTTCAGATGCGCTGCACTTCTACTGGCTGCAAATGCCCACCTGTCCCTCACAGATCACAAGGTAAAGAAAATCCTGCCAACATGCGTAACATGTATTTGGTAGCTAGTAGATGCAACTGTGTGAGGCTTGTTTTGAACCTATGCATCCTGGTCTGTCATGGCCGCACAAATGCTCATTTTGCATTACACATCTGCTGCCACAACATCTTGAATACAACAGCTGTCAATTCATGTTAGTTGCCAAGAGCACCTGTATGATTGTCACTCAGCCAAGCATTGACACAATGTTGCCATCTTGTGGCATCCTCATACAAGTGGGTGTAAACAATTGTGACTAACATGAATACCATGACAGCAAAGGAATCAACTTGCAACAGTCCAATTGCATGTTGGTTGATGTTGCAGAGCTTGTGTGCATTGCACAGGTGTAAACAGTACTTGGTCTGTTGTTGCTGGACCTTGCCACAATCAATGCAAAACACAACTCCACCTGCTATGTACACATCTGCCTGTTGCATCCCAAATGACCATGTCCTATCGCACCCAGCATGTGTTTGCTAGCAGAGAGCAAAACACTTGCTAGCCTGCCATTTGTGCATCATAACCCGAGCAGCATCTTGCTGTGCATAACTCTGTTTCAGTCCCAGCCTCTTTTAGTTCATCAAAGATGATGTATCAATGCAGGGCCGCACAGCTCTGGATCTGTTGTCAGAGGAGCTCAAAGTGTTCATGGAGCATGAGCAGCCAGGCCTTGTGTACAGTTGGGGCAACGGTGCCAACTACCAGCTAGGAACAGGGGCCACAGGCCTGCAGGCTGGCCCTGTCAGGCTGGATGCCCTGCGTAAGGCCCTGGTAGTGCAAGTTGCTGCTGCCAAGTACCATAGCGCTGCTGTAACCAAGGACGGCCAGCTCTTCACTTGGGGCTTTGGCAGGGGTGGGCGCCTAGGTGGGTGTTTGTCATGTGATGCTCACATGTACCTTGACTGTGCTTCAAACCCACCACAGGCTACATGATACGCTTGTTGGTGTTGGTGGCTGTCTTGCATACCTAGGGTGGTATAACATGTGCAGCAGTTGGAAGTGTCTATCTCAAGGAACTTAGCCCAAGTGACTGCTAACAAGCAGGTCTGATGTAGACACAGGCGTGTGAATCAACATAGGCAGGCCTAGTGCTCTGCAGCATCTGCCTGGCCTAGGCACAAGCATCAGCAGTCGGGGAAGCATGTTGCTCGCAGCAGCTAGGCCCTCATGTCTCATTTCTGCACATTTTAAAAGTGCTTACAAGGCTGCCTCATGGCAAAGGAGGTGTAATGTGCATGGCAGCATTGCATGGTTGTCATTATATGCCTGCAGTAAGTGTTGAATCGGCATCTCATATGTGCAGTCACAGCTCAGGCTATGGCTTTTTATCACAGGACAAGCTTGTCATGCTGAATGCATTGATGGTGTTTGCAGGTCACCCCGATTTCCATGTACACAGTGGAGAGAGTGCCATCATTGTTCCTAGAGCAGTCACTGGCCTGGGTAGGAGGCAGGTAGCAGTGGTGGCTGTGGCCAAGCACCATACAGCGGTGGCCACCACCAGCTGTGAGCTATTCACCTGGGGCTCCAACAGAGATGGCAGGCTTGGCTATGCTGCTGTTGACACCCAGCCAACCCCTCGCAAGTATGGCTTCATCCTCTGCACACAGCAAAACAGCTTGCCTCTAGTCTTAGGTAGCCCAGCACATGTGCGTGCTTTTGTTTTTACATGCGTGTTTGCTCAACCCCTCAGCGTGTGTCTGCCAGCCGGTGCTAACACCCCCCACAGCAGACCCTTGTGGATTTGTTGTAAACGACACCACAACAGGTAGCACTGATTGTCATCCTAAAGACACACTCTGCATCTCCACCAGATCAGCAATGGTGCTCGACACAAAAAAAGGGCAGAACAGCTGCTGGGTATCAGAACCATTTTCAGGCTGACTTGCTCTGTAGGGTGACCAGTCTGAAACAGAGGGTCACAGCTGTGGCTGCTGCCAACAAGCACACAGCCATTCTGACAGATGCTGGAGCCATCTTCAGCTGGGGGTCCAATGACCAGGGTCAGCTGGGGTATGGCACTTCAGATTCCGCTTCCAATGCTTTGCCCCGCCAGGTGGAAGCCATGAAGGTTAGTCATGACATGGCCCCTGGTGCTTTTGGGGCAGTGATGTTGTGTTTATGTGTAGTGATGACCTGAGCTGATGCGTGAGAGGTGTGATTCTCGGAATGTTCCTATCACAGTCATCCAATGCCAAAGTAACAGCACAATCGACATGATCAGTTGGATTCAATGACTGTTCTGAGCATGTCTTGCATGTAAGGCACAGTCATGGTCCTGGCTGTTGTGCTCAACCATCTTTACATGTCAGCATGAGATGACAAGTGAACATGCTCCCAGCCTTGTTGCTCTTCACATCAGCTCTGACATGACCTTTGTCTGGCATAATACTGGCATTGCGTCTGACACAGGTAAGGTGGTGGTTCCTAGCAGTGATGTTGCACACACTGAAAACTCGAGCATTTGCCTGTTTTGACAAGCATGCATGGTGGTTGCAGGGCAAGCGACTGGTGGCTGTGGCAGCTGCCAAGCGGCACATGGTTGTGATGAGCAGTGACGGTGACATCTACACCTGGGGTCATCGTGTGGTCACGCCCAGGCGTGTCCAACTTGCTGGTGAGACTTTGCAAGTCAGCCTGTGCTCTCTCATCTGCTCCATTTCTGCTTCATGCCCTCATGCATCCTTGTTTCCTCATGTTTTGAATGTATTCTACAGAGTTCACATCCTTGGCGTTTGGTTGCAAGGGACATCAGACCTATGATCAACACATTGCAGTCCCCACTGTCCCCAGCACACTCTAGTAAAAGCTTGTGTCTGCAAACACAGCCATGTGGTGTTTTGGCAGCTTGTTTTCTGACAATTCTCTGTCTGTCCTGATCATTTCACTCTGTGCAGTCACTATTTCTCATCACAGCCAACAGCTTCAGCCCAAAAAAATGCTGCCTGTCATAGTGAAAACCGTCTGTGTAGGGGCGAGGGATGTGGCTCGAGCTGGGGCCCTCGGGGACATTGCCTTCCATAAGGGCCAGAGTGAGGTGAGCCGGCCCCATGGTGTTGCAATTGCAGCTGGGGCTGCTCACTCCTGCTGCCTCACGCGCAGTGGGGTGGTGCTAGCCTGGCGCTCCTGGGATGCCAACCTAGCTGTGCAGGAAGTGTGTGCTGGCCTTGCTGGCAAGAGGATTGTCTCCATTGCTGCAGGTTTGCTTTGCACTCACCACTCTGCTGTGTCTCTGTCTCTGTCTATGTCTATGTCTCTGTCTCTGTCTCTGTCTCTGTCTCTGTCTCTGTCTCTGTGTCTCTGTCTCTGTCTCTGTGTGTCTGCAGATGTGCTTTGCTTAAAGGGCAGTCTTTTGTGTACAGTGTCTCACAAACCCCAGCCTGTGGTGCATGTCTGACCACCAGCACAGGCATGTGGACACTGTACAGGGCATGTACCAGATTGTCTGACTGATCAATCTCTGTCTGTCTGTATACCTGCCTGCCTGCCTGCCTGCCTGCCTGCCTGCATGTGGATTGGTCTGTCTGCATCCCTGTTGGTCTCAGCTGCTTGCCTGCAACACATCAGAAGTCTTACCTGCATTCAAACATGCCTGCACTTGAGTTGCTGCCAGGCTGGCCTGTCCAATTCGGCCTCATAACAAGGCATCAGCATCAGGTCGCTCTTGACGCAGCTCTGATCATTTTGCTGCCACAGTCACTGTCAGAGAAGTGACTGCTTGCTGTTGCATGCAGGCAAGTATCGCACAGCAGCAGTGACAGAGGAGGGTGACGTGTACATGTGGGAGGGTCTGTCCAAGCAGCACCCCCACCGCAAGAAGGCTACCAAGGATGCATCACTGCCGCCTAGGCCAGATAAGGCTGCCTCACGCAAGCTGTCGTTGTCAGACATCATCACCCCAGAGCGGTGAGCACTGCCTTCAAGACTGCTTGTTCGGCCCTCCTTTGCTTGGACTGCAGCTAAGCTGTGCTGCATGTCTTTTGGCAGCAAATCCACACAATGCGCTTCTTTAAACACTGTTCTGTGGCTTTGTTCCTAGTGGAAGCCATGTGTTAGTGTTTTGTTGGATGGGTTAAAGCATGACTAAGTGACTTGATATGTAAGGGTCAGACAAAACCTGCTACCATGCATTTCTTTAGTCTCACTGTAATCGAGCAACAGTCTCTTAGCTGTTGGCTTGTGCAAAATGCAGTGGCAAGGTGAGAAGCTTTCTGTTGCTGTGCATACTAGTTGTTGGCAATGGTGTTTGGGAGCATTATTACATCAAGCCTGATTCATTTTTTGGATAGACTGCCGTCTCACACCATGCAGCCTATCTTTGCTCCATCCACTTTGTTCCTGTGCCGACTCTGTGGTGCTTGAAGGAACCCAACTGAGACAGAGAGCAACAGTAACAGTGTTGCTGTCATGCTGCCTGCAGAGTGGATGGCCTGAAGCGAGTCAGCAAGGCGTGTGTGGGTGAGAAGCACTCATTAGCCCTCCAGTCCTGGTGTCACTCCCCTAAGCAGCTGCGCCTACCCATACTAGCAGCAGCCGCCGCCTTACCAACAGACACCTCCCCTCACCAACACACGGACGCTGAAGAGTCTGCTGAGCTGGCTGCACAAGCTCAGGAAGATGCCGAATGGACAGCTGCTGCAGACCGCTCAATTGGCGGTGGTCCTGCTGCTGTGACAAGGGCTATCAGCGGCGGTGGGGCTTTTCTGGGAGGTGGTGAGGCTATTGTGAGCAGTGGTGAGGAGAGTCACGGTGATGGGGTTGGGGTCGAGTGGCTGGGGCGGGATTTCTGGGTGGGGCTGGAGAGCGCACACAAGAAGATTCAGGCAGCACGCGCTCAGGCAGAGTAAGCACACCAGCATGCTGTTTGACGTTTGTGCATCTGCCCAGGCAAAGCAGCAAGCCGTCGTGCAACTACCTATGCCATGCAGATACCGTACTTTGCTGTCAAGACCCTTTGATCAGAGTGTTCCTGCACAGAGTCATCATGCTGCCAGCAATTTGCCGTGCAACGTAGCATGCTGCTCTCACTTCTGTTGTCGGTACTCGTCATGTTCACTGGTTGCAACATGCTGCTTTCTGGTGGTGTCTGCATGCATAGCATAAAACAAAAAAGTGCAAGAACACAGCAGGAGAATAGCGAAGACATTTTGAGACACGCACTGCAGGGCACATGAGTACTACCAGGCTGACAGCCCCAAAGTAGACAGCATGCCGAGCTTGCAGAGGCTTTGTGAGCGCTCTCTAGCACAGCACGCTGTAGAGCCTCGCACCTGTCTTCAGATCATGGAGTACGCTGATGCCTGTGGTGCCGAAGTCCTGAAGCAGTTCTGCCTAGGGGTACGCTTGCTGCCTTTGCATGCCTGATGGGCTGCCCTTCGCATGTCTTGCTGAGCCTTTCAACTGGCATTGCTAAGGCCTACAGAACTCCTGTGCCTGGAGAAGCTGTCTCTTGTTGTTCCGTTTTATCTTTGCCTAATTGTCGCAGCACTGTTTCCCTGTGAGATACTGAGGCTCACAACTAGATATCCCTACAGCCTTGGGCAGCAGCAACAGAGTGCACATAGTAGAGTAGAATCCCGGGATTGCTTCAAGCTAAACTTGTTCTGTTGTTCTTGTTGTGCTAATCATTTGGCAGATTTACATCCAGCACTTCCTTGACTACCATTGGGCCTAAATCAACCATGGTGGTGCAGATTGCACTGAGCAACCTGGATACAGTCTTGCTGGAGGCACGAGGAGTGCTGGAAAGCATTGGCCCACACCTGCTGGCTGAGATGGAGGACATTCAGAAAGCCCAGTTTGACCCTGTCTGCCCTGCCCCCCCTGGACCCCTGATCAGTGAAGCAGAGTCAGCTCTGCTGAGTCGCCGGCCCACTGCTGCTGTGTCAGGTCAGCAAGCATTCTTACTAATACTGCACTGCTCCAGTAATGTGCATTAGCATCTCATGTACTCTGTCCCAATCAAGCGTTGCTGAGCACCACTGCAGCTTGATGGTCAAGCTTGTAACTGCAGTGTGAAAGGCCAGAAGGCAACATGCATGCTGAGCTGCTGTTGTAAAGCTTATACAGTGCTTACTGGGCCACACACCGGGAGCTACTCAGGAGTGCATGTACCTGACTCCAGGGGCAGGCATGTCTTGCGTGAGTGAAGGATTGACTGAGTGAATGCGTGATGTAGGGGGTGATGAGGGGCAAGCCATGGACGCGGCAGGGGGCAGGCGCAGCAGCTTGGTGGGTCAGGCCCTGATACCCTCTCCCAGCGACGCTGTGTCTGAGCTCCACAAAGAGCGCAGCTTCTGCAATCCTGAAGACACAGAAGAGGCTGCTGCAATAGGTCGCCAGGTCAGCTCCTCCCTCGTGCATAACTTCAAACATGTCTCCCTAAGCAGAGATGCCTGATACTCAGCATGCCCAGCCAAGTTCCAAGTTTAGATTTACACTGTGAAACGGACGCTGTTGTATTACCAACAGCGCACATTCATTCAACATGCATGCCTCATGGGTTGGATCCTTACAGTCCTGGGTGTGGGTAGTCCTGTGTGTTGCTGCTTGCTTGGCTGAGCTGCTTCTCAAGCTTCAGAGGGTCTTGGATGTAGCTGCTGCAATGCTCATTGTAATGCTGGTATGCCCCTGTGTCATCTAAATCTCCTCTGGTAGAAAGCCTGGCTGTTGCTGCTGAGCATCACGCGGCCTCAGTGTCGAGCTCATGCACTGCGGTGCTCACGTTCAACCACATCGCCATGGTTGTTCATAGACCTACAAACAGGCAGGGTGGTAGAGTTCTAGTCAATGTAGGTGCATGTGGCAGCGTGGTGCCTGATGTCTGTCTGTGCATTGTGCAGATCCGGAATCTAAAGAAGAAGCTGCAGCAAATTGAGGCACTGGAGGCCCGAAGGCAGGACAGTCAATTGGATCCCCAGCAGCAAGCCAAGCTGGCACAGCGTGCAGAGGTCTGTGCTGCCCTACAAGCCCTACAAGGCGGGGCATCTCTGGAAGAAGCCCACAAAGCTGCCCTGTCTCAGAGAGCCCTCCTGCCTTCCATGTCGGCTTCCTGTGGATTGAACAGGAGCCTCAGCACGCTTAGCATGGACAGCTTCGGTTCAGGGGCCAAGCACAAGTTGACTGCAGGCAAACACAGGGCTACGGCTAGCAGGGCTAGCAGACAGAACTTATCTGAGCAGCCTAGGCAGGCTCAGGACTCAAATCAGGGCAAGTCTGAAGCTGCTGCAGGTCCAAGAGCTGCTCACGCAGCTGATCAGGGTGCTGTAGGCTTGACAGACGCTCAACAGAGTGATCAGACATCTGCTGAGCTCACTCCCTCATGCTCACAGCCTGTGCCCAAGGCCCCACCCAATCCTGTAGCCCAACTGTCCACAGTAGCAAATGCGGCACAGCAGACTGAATCAGCACATGCAGACTCAGCAGCAGCAGCAGCAGCAATGATCAAGCCGGCAGCATGGGGTAGCTCTGCTGCTGCCAGCAGTCCGGTTGCCAGTCTGAGAGTGAGTGGCTTTGACACACCTCTAGGGCAAAAAGCTGAGGGCAGTGCATGGTGCAGCCCCATTGGGGCCTCTGTGCCCTCGCCTGTGCCCTTGAATAGTAGCACGCTTGGTACCCCACCTTCCTTGGGGGCTGCCAAGAAGCCTAAGCCTGCTCGCAAGGGAGGCCTATCTATGTTCCTTTCAGGTGAGACAATACTGGTATACACTGTTTGTTCAGCAAGCCTGCCCACAATCTGCAGGTGCTGCAATGCTTGCTGTGTGTGAGAAGCTGTCAGCTTAAGGGCGTTGCGTGGATAAATGCAAAAAAGGGTCCAGCCAGTAAGTGCTGTGGCGGTTGTGCTTTTTTACGCACTGCATGTGTGTCTGATCATGGGCATGCATGTTCTGATGTCAGACAACCTGCAATCTTCGCCAATCAATCAGCTGCCATCTCAAGTTTTGCGCTTCCATGTCAGCCTTGCATTTCACTGCTCAAAGTTGCCTAATGATCAACAGTAGTGTCACCAATGGGTCCGTGCCTGCAGGGGAGCTAGAAAAGGCAGCAACCCCGCCTCCCCCACCCCCACTGCCCCCCACCCCTGCAGCTGAGTTCTCCTGGGGTGGACCCAGGCATGCTCAGTCAGCCCTGAGTCTGACATCTCTCAGAGACATTCAAAGTCAGGAGGCCGCCGTCACTCACAAGCCTGGTATGTACTCAACTTCAGTTTCTGCCGTCAATATGTCATTCAACAACTCACACTGCACCAGCAAATGCTCTGAAACGTCATGATCACTGATACCTCACATTCTCATCATCACAGCCACTTTGTATTGCTCAGTTGGCAAGACAGACCATGGTAAATGCGCTACTAGCAAGCAGCACTAAGCTGTAAGAAGGTGATAGCCTGCATCACACGCTCTCACAGTTCAATCCTGGACATGTGCAGTCATGTCCAGCTGTGCAGGCAAGCATGCTGTGCAGCTGGCAATGCAGACTTCAGCAGCTGCACCTGAGAGTTCCTCCTGTCGCTTGCAGAGCTGCCTCGCAGCGGCAGTCAGCTGTCAGGCTTGTCTAATGGCTGGAGCAAAGCAGCCAAGCAGGAGACGAAGGACAGGGAAAGCAGGGATCAAGCCGTGGACTTGCTGTTTGATCGCAACCGTGTGCCTTTGGAAGCGCTGGTGCGCAAGTCCTCGCCCATTGCTATGGTCAAGAAGGAAGAGCCTGCTGAGCCTCAGGTGTGCTTCTTCTGCCTGTCCTCCTACTTACATTTGATGGTGTTTGGTTTTTCCCTCCTCAGGGCAATTGAGACAACACATGTTGACAACCCCTTAGGGCTCAGTCCAATGCACTTTTCCTGTGGGGAGCATTGGCTCTCAGATCAGCCTGGCCTTCTGCCTGTCCTCCTACTTTCTGACAGACAAGCACAGGACAGCTGCTACCCCTGGAAAGTTGGTGTCATGCACAGCCCCGGTTGCATCAACATGTGCCCACTTGGTTTGAGATCACACGTAACAATGACCATCTGCGAGTCTGTCGTGTACAAGCTATCAAAAGCATGCTCACAACTGTCGTGCAGGGTCCTGCATGGGGAGGGGTGCTAGCAGGGGCGTCACCCCCCGGCCCCGGCACAGAAGCAGTTCTGCAGGAGGCCAAGCCTCGGTTGAGTGACATCCAGGCGGAGCAGGAGCGAGTGCGTGAGAGCTGCAGTCGCAGCTTTGGCGCTGCTGGTTCCTCCCCCAGTAGCATTGGCCGTGATGGCTTTGCCACCTTCCTGCAGTGGTATGCCAAACACACACAGCTTGTACTGCGCATGACAGTGTGTCAGATCTGGCCTGATAGCATTGGCTTGTGGCAGTGTTGACGGTGATGGCTCTGCCACCTTCTTGCAGTGGTATGCTGAACATACGAGGCTTATACAGCGCTCGAACCATGCTCGATAGTGTGTGCGAGGTTTTGCCCAGCAGCATTGGCCCAGGGTAGTGTCAGCTGTGATGATGTTGCATCATCTTGCTGTGGTATGTCAAATGCGTCATCAAAATGCTTGACGGTGCGTGGGGTGTTGCTGCTCTGGCCTGCTGCCTCACTGAGGAGGCTCCCATCATATGATTGCCAAGATGCGCCGACTTTGCTTTTGTTTTCTGTTGAATAGTGTGCCTGGCAGCATCGGCCATGATGGTGTTGTTGTTTCAGTGTCAAGCCCATGACTTGACAAATTCCTTGAGACCTGTCACTGTGTCCTTGCCAGTAGTGTTAGTCATGATAGCTTTGTGGTCTCTGTGTACATGGAAGTGCTTCTGCTCTCTCACTTGCACTACGTTCTCTTCCAGCTGGTCTGCATATCAAGAATGCGCTTTGACCTCTGAGCATTCATGGTTGCGCCTGTGCCTTATGTGGTCTGTTGTGTCCATGGACATTAGAAAGGGTCTTCCACCTGTTATGCTGTTATGCATGACAGACTTGACCTTTGATGGTCAATGGGTGATAAAGACACATATTTGATGGATGGATGAATGACTGGATGAACGACTGACTGACTGAATGAATGACTGGATGAATGACTGACTGAATGAATGAATGAAAGCATGGATGAATGAATGAATGCTTGAATGGTGCAGGCAGGGTGGGTCTGGGGGTAATAACCCTGCTGCTGGATCTTCCCCTGGCATGCTGTTCCCAGCCGGCACTAGCCCCCACACAGCCAAGAAGATGTACACCCCTAGCCCTCAGCAGAACAGCAAGTGGTACATCAATGTATGTACAACAGGTTTACACTGAGCACTTGACCTGTCCTTGCAATGCATCATGTCATTCTTGTACAGGACACTTGCTGCAGAGCCTGACATAGGCTTGCTCTTCTTGTGACTCTTGCCTATATCTCTGCCGTCTGCTCTGCACTGGACGCTCGGACACCCATACATCTTCATGACTCGTCTTCATTCTTGAGAGCAGCCATGCAGAACTGGACTGAAACCAGCAAAGGCATGCTCACAGTTATACAAGCAGTACATTCTTGACAACATCCAACCACATTGATATATCTATAAGCGGCTTGACATCAATGGCAACAGCTCACAGCGGTGGTGCATGTCCTGTCATTGAGATAGGAGCTCTTCCTAGTGGTACTCAAACTAGCAAAGGTCAGTCTACTTTGGTCTTGCTTTGTGCTGAATCATGTGTTGGCATTGTGACAGGAGGACAGGCCAGTAGTAGCCCTCCAGGACATCCAATCAGAGGAGTACAGCCGTGAGCTCCAGGCTCAACAGGAAGCTGCTGCAGCCAAGCTTCAGGCCGAGGAAGCTGCTGCACAGAAGGCTCTGAAGAAGAAGCAGCGGCAGCAGCGGCAGGCCAGGTGACACCTTGCACCCTCGATCATGCACTGATGGTTTGAGCATTTCTGTCCCAAATGCAGTCTTTGCAGGCTCTACCTGTCTTGCGCTGCACTTGTGGATGTCCAGATGTAGATGTGTGACAAAGACAAGAGGTAGTTTGGTGGAAAAGGATCCCAGCAAAGGCACACCCTTCAGCAATTGCTCACTGGCCAATGGCACAGAGGAGCAGCTATGTTGAGGCATGTCCTGTTGTTTTTGTAGGGCAAAGGCAGCAAAGGAAAAGGCGGCTCATGCTGCTGACTCTGCTCAGACAGCTGATCAAGCACAAGCTCGATCAAGCAGTAGCCCAGAACCAGGTGCAGATGGTCAGCCTGCAGTGTCAGCCGTCAGTCAACCATTGCAAGACAACAGGCAGCAGTCAGGCACCGATGCCAAGCCTCTGCAAGATGGAAGGCGACAGTCAAGCAATACTGCTGTCCATAGATCTGGTGCACACAAGGGCTCAGATGGCAAGCGAAAGGCAAAAACTCAAGCACAAGGTCCACTGGTCAAGCCTATCTTGGGTGAAGCCAGGACAGCAGGGAAAGACACGCCTAGACAAGGCAGCACTGCACCAGTGGGTGGTGATGGTGGCAAGCCTCGTATCTTGGAGGTGCGCAGACCAAAACAACAGTTTGGAAGGAGGTCTGCTGGAGAGTCCTCCAGCAGGAATGCATCTGAACACAAGGCTCAAGGAGTACAAGCTGATGCTGATTCTCAGCAGCAGCTGCACATGTAATATACGAGAGCAAGTACAGTTATGTATTGGCAGGGAGAGATTTTTCAAAGGACGTGTGTTATGTACAAAAAAATGAATCTGGACACCTTCATTTTGTGTGCTGCTTACCGAGTGTCGAACGAAGTGTTTTATTTGAGTGGTCTCTTTGTTCAATCGTTGCCTGTATGGCAGCTGGAAAAAATTCCTGATATTGTTTTCGCAAGTCCATCTACCTTGAATTTTGATTTGTGCTGGCTGTAGCAATTGTCGAACGTTGCAGTGATACTTGTTATGCATACAAGCCTGACGTCCAGCCCTTATGTCAATCATGCAGAGACTAGCCTGCTTCTACATCATAATGTTATTCAGACATTATGAGGCTCAGCACAACCTGCACCTTGCTTGGCAGTCTTGCAAACACGGATTTTGGTCATTTCTTTGCCGTATAGGTCTAATCCTGCAGATGCCAGGGCGCACTCACATGCAAAGTGACATGTCAGCCAAAGGCTCTCGCACATACAAGAAAGTTCATCTGCAAGACATGATGTCCTAGCCCAAAGGCAAGGCTCCAAAGTCATGCCTTGGTCTGAAAGCGCAGACTGGTCACATTCAAGTCACTTTTGGGCTTTGTTGCGGGCACTTGAGCCCTTTTTTCCTTTAGAAGGAGGCGCAACCGCTAGCTCAAGCAATCCTGGCGGTGGGCAGATGTGGATTGTCCTGTTTTCCTCGTCTATGCTTGGGACAAACTCCTTGACAAATGGCAAGAGCATGGTCTGCTGCTGCTGCTGCTGCTGATTCTGACTTTGGTCGCCTGCTTTGACAGAGCTCAACAAGATCTTGAGTAGATCATGTGCACCAGGACCTGCAATTGCAGCTACACTCACAGAGATGTAACCAAGCCCAGCAATTCTTCTTTCTGACACACTAGTTGAAACACTTGTTGCTAAAAGAGTGATTAATGCTACATTGCCTTTGTGTGCCAAATTGGAATGCCTGTGATGTAAGTCAAGCCTTACCTGTGCCATCAAAAACATCAATTACTGTGCCAATGCGTGTGTCTTCCTGATCTAAGAAGACTGCTGAGTCTATCAAATCCTGCATGCCAGCAAAGCACTTTCTTGATATGCTCTGCCCCTTTGGAAGGGGAGGCATGTTGCCTGAACCTCTGACACATGCTGCAACATTTCAGTTTGCAGCATGGCACCACAACAACATATATGTGGCAGACTGTACTTGTGTTGGTGTCGACCTGTTGAATGCGCCATGCATCCCGCAGTCAGACCTCATGAGCCAACAGTCACGTGTCTTGAAAGACTGTTCCGGTTCCAAGCTGCAACAGGCCAAACATGATACTGTGAAGCCAGTCCTGTATGCAAATGATACCTGGACCAGGAATTCATCCTCGTCTTCAAGCTCAGGCCTGTCTGTACTGCTTACCAGCAGGGTCTGACCTCGCAGGGTCTCTGATTCTGTCAAGGAGTTAACGCCCCGGAGCTTGACGATCCATATTTCCCGGCCCTGGGCATCGCACGGAATGATGCCCAGTGTCCTAAAGCCTCGGCAAGCAGTGTGGAATCATTGAGATGAGACCCACCTTTGACACCATGCCCCTGCCACCTTCGAGGTAACACTCTCTCACAGGGCCTGCATTGCCGGTCTGCAACCATCTGCAGAGCAGACGAGTGGTAGCATCGCCTTTGGCCACAAGCTTGCACAGGATACACCAAGGCTGGGTTGCTACTGATTACCGTTTGCCAGGAGTAAGCAGACGCTCTTCAGGAAAATCAGTCAAGGCTTGAACTTTGAGTTCACCCTTGACACCATGTGTTGTCAGAATGACACCAACTTCGAGGTGCTCTGGCTGTGCACTGACATGCTGCTCTGGAGTTTGTTGATTCTGGCTTGCAGATGCATTGGCTGCTGATCTGCGTGAATCACAAGCTCGCAATTGTCGTGAAAAAGCAAACTGCCTGCTGCCGAATGTGCCAGGCTTGTTATGTCTGTGCGGGCGAGCTGTTTCGCAGGAAAGAGTTACGGTGTGTGCCGCAACAGGTCGAGACTGAACAAGTCTGCTTCGCACAGCGATGACCATGCACACACCAACACATTCACAACAAGCTTGTCACGACTCTTGAATGCGTTTGTCGACTCGTCATCGCCGCTAGCGTCCCCGAGCTGCGACACTTATGGTTTCGGAGTAGAGAGGTGTACCTTGGTATGTATGTGGATCCGCTGCGCCCGCGGATCGGCACATTGGTGTGGCGAACAACATGCCAGATATAGTGGCGCCGGATCAATTGCACTTCCGCCAGGCAATCGCGACCGATGTTGACGTGCTTGTTCAGTTCAACCAGGCAATGGCAAAGGTCGGTTAACAATGTCGACTGAGTTGAGCAACGAGCAGGCCTGTCCAACGCTGAGTACAAAGATTTGTGAAGCTGTGGTGATGCGTCAGTCATGACGTTGTTTTGCAGGAGACTGAAAACATTGCTCTGCCGTCAGCAACTCTGAAGGTGGGTGCTGGTGCTTTGACAGGACAACAGTTTGTACATGACAGGACAGTAATTCGTGACCCTGATGAAGGCAGGAGTGCTGGGTGTCATCCAAGACCACAGTAAGGGAACATACCACATTGGTGAGGTCAGTCAGGGTGTCATATTTTGTCATTGTTCATCTGCTGTAATGCTGCATGTTGAGGTGGGTGGAAATGCGGCAGTTGCAGGGGGTTATTGTTGTTGCGCTGATGATCACATATGAGTGGAGCGACTGGTAATAATGCATAGCAGTGTTTGGTCTTTGCTGCCCACATGGCTGTCAAGACTGTTTTCAAGCTATTATGCTATTATGCACAGGAGAAACCGGCAACTCTGGTGGATTCAGTCGGTGTATGTGCATCCTCAACATAGGCGAAAAGGGTACTTCAGGCAGCTGTACATGCATGTCAAGCAGCTTGCACAAAGTCAAGAAGCTGGAGGACTGCGCTTGTATGCTGACAGCACCAATGTCAGGGCTCACACAACTGTGAGTAGTCACCCATTTTCACTTGAAGATGCACTGTGCAGGCTCATATGAATCATGCGCTGACTTGTCATCAAGTGAGTCCTGCCATGATCATGTTTTCACAGACTTGTCGATGACACCTCTTGCTGTGGCATGCAGTATGAGGCTCTTGGCATGACCAGCCATTATAAGGTCTTTGAGGACATGTTCTAGAGCAGACTGGATTCTCAACCCCTTCACAGCATTCTGCTGACTCTGTGCCCAAGCAATCTCTTTTGCTGGAAATGCACATCAGTGTGGACTTCATGCATCAGCATATCATCAGTAGAATCAAAGCAGAAACGAAGTTCCTGATCATTCTTGCTTGGTGATTGAGATGTACAAGGCTGCTTGCTCAGAGTCTGCACTTCGCCCTGTCAGGGTGTTTCTGTGGCAAATCAGGTCGAACTTGAAAGCAACTGTTGTATACGAGACTATATGTGTCATGTTGCATCACGAAACAGCCTCAGGCCTGAGAAGCTTCTCAACAAGGGCAGCCTTGGCAGAGGCAGAAGATTTCTATCAAGAGCATAGACTGCACATGTCGATATGCTTTGCTCTCCTCTAGAGGGAGAGGGGTCATACTGCTTTCAAGTCTGATCACATGCTGAAGATGACAAACAGTCTGCGAAAGTTTTTAACACCAAAGCACCAAAAACAGATTTCCATGCTCCGAAACCATTGTACACACAAACTTGCAAACTGGAGCAGGGCCAGCTTAGGGCTGCAGCAAATCCGTGTTGCAGGGCGAAACGACCGACGAGGCTCGTGTCGGATTATGATGTTATGGCCTGTGTATTCCCCGCTGATCGCGCTTGCCTAAGCCTGAGTGGCCGAGCTGATCAACCACCCGACCATGGAGATGACGCCAAGCACACTGCGGGATATCTGCAAAGAAACCAAGCTGTACAAGACACCTTCCCTCAACGACAAATTGTATCTTCACTTCAAAGGCTTCCAGAGTGTGGCTAATCTGGAACCCTACACTGGTCTCAAAGCACTGTTTTTGGAGGGCAACGCACTCGAGTCGCTAGAGGGGCTACCTCCCTTGTCCGAGCTCAAATGCCTGTGAGTCTTACATGTAGCTTTGCTCAGCTCCGAGAGGTCCTAACAAGTCAAAGCATCTTGTTTTGCGCAGATATGTTCAGCAGAACATCCTGGACAACCTGAGCGGCGTGGAGATATTGCCTGATTTGGACACGCTGAACATCAGCAACAACAGGTTGCACAATCTGGAGAACATCTCTAGCCTGACAAGCCTACAGACGCTAGTCTGTACATACAACAAGCTCAAGAGCGGGAAGTCTGTAGCTCAGCTCAGGCACTGCAGCAGTCTACAGACTTTGGATCTGCAACATAATGAGCTGGAAGATCCTGAAGTACTGGATCTGTTCAGAGAACTGCCAGATCTGCGCTGCTTGTACCTAAGTGGCAACCCCATGGTGTCCAAGATCAAGAACTACCGCAAGACAGTAGTTGCTGCTCTGAGCAAACTGACTTACCTAGACGATCGACCCATCTTTAAAGTGGAAAGGCGATGTGCTGAAGCCTGGTGAGCATCCCATGCACTGTTGCGCAGCAACCATCCCAGACTGTCCCTTGCCAGTCACAAGTCTGCACAAGTGGCATATGGCGTCACAAACCATGCCTTCTTGTTCATCCTGCAGTACCATGTCCACTGCAGCAGATTCACATCACCTCATGCTGATGCTACTGCGTGTGCTCCAACCTCTTTTTGCATTCAGGTCAAAAGGCGGGCTGGATGCTGAACGTGCTGAGCGCATCAAGTGCAAACAAGAGGATATGGACAGGGATCAGCGAAACTTTGAGGCCATGCAAGTATGCTTGCACTCACCCACTTTGACCATCACCTCACCTTGAATTCTTACCCTTACCACCATCATTTTCACTCTCGCACTCACTGCCACTCACAACTCTGCTTCAAAGGAACACTGTGGGCCCGGTACTGTGCCTTCCTGTCCTTGTCTATGATCAGAACACAGCCAAGTGACTTGCTCTATGAATTGCAGCTGTGCAGTGTAAGTAGAAACGCTCAGCACATGTAAGGTCTGCATGTGTGCTTGTCAAGCCTAGCCATGCCAGCTATTATTTTCACCGCATCCATAGTGTGATGTTGGTCAATGGCTGCCAGGCAATTCGGCGTGAGGGCTTCAGGAAGAGACGTGCAGCGTTGGGCCTACCGCCTGGGGACACAGACCCCTACTTCGATACCATGAATGATGACGAGTGGCAGGTTATCTTACACGTGCTGCAGTTTAGCTGTCCAAGGCATGCAGCTTGCCTGCACCTTGTAGATTTCTACACCTTGATATGTTCTGAACTGAGGCAGCACAGTGAATGGCATCGCCCACTGATGCTTGAATGCGATGATAGCTAGCAGCCTGTCGCTACCAACCATGATCAACAGCCTGTGTGCAGCTGTTGTGTCGATCCGGTTGACCTTGGAATGGTTCATATCTGCATACGCAGAGACTTCATGCCATGTGCACCTTCCATCTCAACACGTATGTGCAGACTTGCCCACCCAAGCAGTTTGCTCTGCAAGACCTCTCAAGTTTCAGTGTTTGGCGTAATGAGGACCGCTGCAGAGTGCTTGATGAGCACTATTGCAGTCTGGTCTGAGCCTTGAGGATAGCCGGGCTGCATTGCACGCACAGCCAAGGTGTGGTGTGTATGTGCAGCCAGAACAAGAGCCGGAAGAGCTGATTGCAGCAAGAGCCAAACTGGACTCTGTCTCCCTTGCACAGCAGGAGGTTGTTACAGCCAATGCCAAGCAGACCTCTGCTCCATCTTCACAGCAGGAAAACGAACCAGCAGGTATGCATATCCTGTTCTTTGTTGGTCAAAGCAAGTGTGCGCCACATTCATGCTCACCTGGTAGAAGCAGTGCATGGACATGACCTGCTTCCATGGGCGATAGCCTAGTCCTCACCATGCTACATTTTGATGCAAATGCTCCTGTGTTCGGCAACATTTCATGAGCACTCTTTTGCGAGTACTGGTCATCCTGATGGCTGTTCTGGTGAGTACTTTGGGTTGCGAATGTATCTCCAGGTCAGCTCATTGAGGCTAGCGGTCAAGGACGATGGCTTTCATCGCGACTGCAAGTCACTGCAATGCTGCTGCTGTTGTAAACATGCTTGTCATTGCAGGCATCAGGTCTGCAGGAGGTACCAAGAACACTGCAGAAGAGCCATTGCAGACCAAGCCAGCAGCTAGCGAGAATGTTCAGGCAACACAGAAGAGGGTACCAAGCAAAGCAGCTGTCCCCTCTACATTTACCACAACAGACAGAGCTTTTGCTGTGCCGTCTGCTGGAGCAGAACAGGCAGATCAGCCAGCAACAGCAACTGCAGGTTCCCAACTATTTGCCAATGCTGGTCATGAGGTGGTATCGGTTGTTGCTGATGATGACGAAGATGATGATGTCAGTGATGATGGGAGTGGTACAGCAGACAGTGCAGGACAGCAGACCCTCAGCACAACTCCGTATGATGAGCTGGACTGAAGGCATGCAGCCTTGAAAAGAGTGCATGTATACGAGGCCATGCTGCATCTACATCCCATGGACTCAATCTTGACACTACAGCCCGGTGGACAAATTTTGCTTTTCAACTGATACAGGCTGCTTGACATTGTTCAAGCACAAATAATAAGCAACGGTTTTCCTTTGTTGTACTATTTGATCAATCAAGTCTTAACGTTTGCATGGCATTGCGCTGTGGCTGGACTGCACTGGACTGCGTAAAAACATTTCAGTGTCATCACAAAGGCTGCATTCATTTGCATAGCTCTGTGAAAGCAATTTATCACAGTGAAAAGATAGCTCTTCAGCTCATGTCAATTGACTGAAAGAAAGAAGGACGCAACACAGGAATACCACCTTCATCACACATCCGTTTTCAAAATTTAGCTATCCTGCGACCAAGCTAGTGGCACATCTACTGACCCTTACTGCAAGGCACTGCTGGCACAATCTAGCAGCAGCTGTGCATATGAGACTGACTTAGATCCTGGACCTGGATTGTGATTACGGACAGTAAGCTGGGAGCAGGCGTCTTCAACTATACTTACTGACACTAGCCATTTGGCATACCTAGTCTGTGCTGCCTGCTGCTGCCTCTCGTTTCTAGAAGGCCGCTCACCATCTTGGTCTGCATTGACATGCAGGTTGACAGAAACAGTGTACTCAATATGACTCAGCTGACAGGAAACAAGCTGGTCAGCAGCATGCTCATGTTCCTCCTGATGGTTTGCCTCTGGGTACTGTACACAATGTACGTCTTCAGGAAGGGAGTCCTGCACGGCGTCCTGATGCTGCTGCTGAATGCTCATGCTACCAGATTGCTGCACCCACTTTGCAATGTGTGCTGTTTTTTTGGCCAGATCAGCCTGCTCTGCATCCCTGCTTTGCTTAAAGTCTGCGTCTTCGAGGCTTGCACTGCTACTCCTCGACACTGACTGCAATCTAGCTGGAATCAGCTGTCCCTCTGCACGGCTGCTTGCATTGCTATGCCTACCAGATCTTGTGTGATGCTTGTACATAGAGGCATGAGCTGTGTGAAAGTGGGACTGCTGTGCCATTGCCTCGTGAAGCTTGTCTTCCAGACTTTTCAAGGATCCGGCAAGCTGACATAAAGTTTGCTTGCTCTCAAGCTGACGTTGAGCAAGATCTGCTGCATGTTGCTGCCTCCAATCAAACTGCAGCGCACACCTGTGTTCCATCATCCATGATGTGCTGCATTGACTGACAACAGGATGCCACTTACATGTTCATCTGCCCATGAAGTGGTATCACTGCAGTCATCATATACTGACGGTGCAGCACCACGGGGGTTTCGCGAATGGCCACGTTGGGACTGGGGCAACTCTGAGGAGTGCACATGCTGGAGTCTCGAAGCAACTGCTTGTAAAGTATGATGCTGCTGCAACCTTGTGGGTGCGCGACCTCTTGGGGTGGAAGATATGCTGTCAAGCACGCTACCTGCGTCGCTGGGAAGACTTATTGAAGCCACCTCTTGTGTCCTGCATACAGCATGTGCCGATCAAAGCTTGTGCACAGCTTGCAGCGGCACGCGTGGCCCTTCATGCGCACCGAAGCACTGGCAGCTGCCGCGACTTTCGTGCGGCTATCCCAACCGTGCCTTGCCGATTCTGCCGTACTCCTCCGAGCGCTCCGCAATGGAACAATAGAGGCACGTGTGGATGTCGAGTCTACAGCATTATTCTGACTGATGCTGTCATGTGTTGGCGGCATGGCGTGTGGCTACAAACGCAGGCTAAGCGAACATGTGTAACGTATGCGGGATGGTGCGGTGTGTCGCGTCCGCTTGCGCTGTGATCAAAAGGCTGTGCGATTGCATTGAGAAATTACAGCACTAGCTTGTGGGCAGCAAACTGTGGTGCCAGAGTCGTGGTTCGCGCAGGCTGCCATCAACCCGTCATCCATATAATGAAGAGGTAATTCTAAATGCATATACGCCATCACAACATTCAGGCGTACACATTTTGTCTCATACCAGTTATTGTATCGTTCCGATTGGGAGCATGGTCACAGCGGGATCATGAAATCACAAGACATTCAAGGATGGCGAAAAGCACTCAATCAATTCAATGTCAGCTATACTACACAGTAGTGAGCTTTGCTAGCTACAGTCCATAATCTAGACATTGCAGAACATGCAAAGACTTCGAAGTCTTTGCATGTAGAATTCTAACGGAACGAAATGTCAACTCAAAATCAACACAGTCCTGAACAACCCTGCACAGCAGTAGCAATACTGACCTACCAGAAAGTGCTGATATGCATTCACCTGCTTATCTGCTCAGGGGAAATAAAGCTGCTCAAAAAGTACAAAAGCTTGTCTGCAATACACCCTGCAAATGTGGGGAAGAAAACAATATGAGGCGAAATCATTCAGTTCTTACGTAGAAAAGCATATAGGCACAGGGGGTCACCACACTCTGGGGTGACAGCTTTGACACAGCATCATCATTGAAGCTGTACCACTGCTCTCTACCACCTGGTAGGCCCACTCTGCATGCGGCTGTGTAATGCCCTCCTGCCATGCTGCCGTAGTGATTACTGACTGCATACAGGTCGTAACTCGCGTTTGAGTCAGCAGGTGAGCTCACGTCAGACACAAACTGGCTCAACTTGAGGCCCTGCAAAGAGTAACAGCTTGTTTAGCGCTTGCAGAACACAGGGGTGAAGTGCAGGGTTTGAAGACCCACAGTTTACATGTGGGTGGAGATACATGCAATTTTGGTTGCTTGAGTCGCGCAGAGGCAGCTCTTGAGCTAATATCACGTGGCGTACCACCGCATGTTCGACCCATGCTGGCAGGGCAAACCAGCGTCCATGAGCATTCATCAAATGCATTCATTCATAGCCAAAGCATGCGCACTGGTGTGCTCAGTCAGAGCAGCACAACCCAGCAGAGTTGGCTTCAGACAAGCATGAGACAAGGCCTTGTTGCTCTGTTGCTTGCTATGATGGATGCCTGCAGCCACAAGTGAAGAGGAGGATGAAGGCCAGCAAGCAGCAGGAGTGTACCTTGACAGGGAAGCTGACATTGTTGGTCAGCTTCTCTCTGGAGCTGCCGGAGTACTTGAAGCGCTTGATGTGCAGCAGCAGCACCTTTGGCAGGCGGTAGATGCGCAGCCGCTTTGTGGCCTGAGTCTTCTCGCCACACTTCTCACACTTGAAGCTCTCATCACCCTGAGCAGCAAGACACACAGTCTGTGCACTGTACCCCTGCACATACTGTGTGTATTGCAAGCATGGTATGTTCTGAAAGTACTACATGGTCTCAGTGTATTCTGCATATATTCTCTGTAATCTCATCTCAAAAGTTACCTGGTATGTTCTCAAACTCCTAAATCGACTGTACAAGTTGTGCATCTCATTTGGAGAAAATGCTCATTGTCCTTGGAACAGCAGGGTTGTTGGAAACACTTAAGCCAAGGCAATTGACCCCACATTGAGATTTACTGCGCCATAAGCAACCCAGATCACCATTACAGGGTATTTTGTGCAGCCCTCTGTACATGGGTGATAATGCTCCTGCTACTTCTGCCTATAAGAGCGCATACCTACTTGATCCACTATGTGGGCCAAGCTTGAAGTGGAAACTGTACCCTGACCATGACAGCAAAAGCATGCGCCTGGTGTATAAGTTCTGCAGGCGTCTGATATTGCACATCCATGGTTGAATGAGCCTGAGCAGTGCAGTGAACCATCACCTGTAAGAGCTCATCTGAAGTGAAGGCTTGCAAGCAGTCCTGGATGGAGGTGGGGTCCTTCTTCCCACTGAGCCAGGCCCCAATGCCCCCTTTGCCTTCCTTCACAATGGGCAGACTGAGGTCCCAGAAGGGCTCATACATGGTGAAGTTGCCTTTGCACTTCTGGCAGTGGACAGTGCTCTGGAGCTGTCCACCGAAGAGGTCTGTGATGGGGCTGTTGTCAATCCTGAGGTACTTTTGCCACAGCCTCTCAGCCTTGTCCGTCTCTGCTTCTCCAGGGATGTCTTTGTCCTCCTCATAGGCAGGCTTCTTTGAGATGCGATTCTGCATGTCATGCAACACGCTTCAGCTAATGACTGCACCAGTATTTCATGATTGGAATGGAAACTATGCCTTGCTGTGAAGCAGTCCTGCACTGAAGAGGTCAAACTTGAGGACAAGAATCTGCGCATTGTAACACTAGTACAGTGAGCGTTTGGCCTCACTCAGTGCGTCAAGGTTTGCGTCTGGGAGTGAGAGAGACCGCCTAAGGCTCAATGAATGCACATCCCACAGATGGGTATGACTGAGAAGCAGGCAATGCCTGACTTATGTGACAATCTCTGCAGATTCCTATGTCTTGATGGCAGCACTCATATGGTGCTTTATGCAAATGCCCTGGTACAGCTTTCTGAGTCTGACTGCAATATCATAAAGGTTTCAGTCTGACACACAGAGAAGCCAGAGTGTTCACAATGACCTTCATGAACTGCACATGCTGTCAGCTTCTGCAAGCCT